>Ga0066836_10000738_pt1 | contig 16508 bp, 16 predicted proteins | sample ETNtaG_18_FD_71568 | JGI IMG/M metagenome (GOLD analysis project Ga0066836, IMG submission 71568) | Marine microbial and viral communities from oxygen minimum zone, Eastern Pacific Ocean - ETNP201302SV91 | ecosystem: Environmental > Aquatic > Marine > Oceanic | place: Pacific Ocean: Eastern...
GGTGGACGGATCCAAACAGTAGTTTTGGAGAAAACTGGAACTAGATATGCGCGATCAGCAACTATTATTAATACCATTTATGCAGCTGTCCTTTATTACTTTAAAGAACTAAACGATCTTCCTATGTCAACAACATGGGTTTTTGTAGGATTGTTATGTGGAAGAGAGCTTGCAATTTCCACAATGAATAAAGAATATAAATTCAAATACGTGTTTCCATTAATTGGTAAAGACTTTATTAAAATGGTCTTTGGATTAAGTATTTCGGTTGGAATTGTATTGGCTATTCACTATATAATTATTCCTACCGGATTTGGTTTAGAATAAATCGTTATTTAAAATTTTTCCAATTAATCTTTAAAGGTTTTTCTTCACATATTGTGTCGATCATGCTGATCATCAAAGGAAGCGTTTTAGTATCAAAATCTTTTTTTATTTTTGGTCCAATTTCTAAAGCAAGATCGGCTCCTTCAACCGTAATATTAGGCATTTTTGTTTTTTTTGCTTCTTGGAATGTCATACCTTGTCCTAAGTGCTCACCCATTTTACTATTTCTTCCTCCGTCAGCACTTACATATAAATCACCAATTCCAGCAAGTCCTATAACTGTTTCCTTTTTTCCTTTTAATTTTTCAACAAAGGTAATCATTTCATATATAGATTCTTGCATAAGAGCCGCTGCAGTATTTAAATAATTTTTGTCTTTTGATTGTTTTGCATCGCATAAACCTTGGGATGCTCCTACAGCCATAGAAAATATATTCTTAATTGCCGCGCATGTCTCAACTCCAACAACATCGTCAGATGTAGATACATGATAGTAGTCTGTTAAAACCAATTTAGAAATTTTCTCTGCAATTTTAATATCATTATTAGCAAAAACTACTGCGGTATGAGCTTTGTTAGCTAAATTTTTTGCTAAACAAGGTCCTCCAGCTGCAGAAATATTTATTTCTTTAATTCCATTCTTTTTAAGCAATCTTTCCATTTTGTGAGCTAAAACCTCATAATTATTATTGTTAATAGCTAGTCCTTTAGTAAGTAATAAAATAGGCAGATTTCTATCTAGCACTTTACTAATTTCATTAGAAGCCCATTCAATCCCTTTAGATGTAACGGCTATAACAATAAGATCAATCTTTTTATTAATTTCTTCCTTTAGTTTTTCAAATTTTGAAAATTTAACATTATTTTGTATTTCACAATCTAAAGCCGGATGTTTCTTTGTGGAGTTAATTTTATCTATAAAATCATTTTCTAAATGAGTACCTACAATAGTAACTTCGTGATTATTATCAGAGCAAGGAAATGAAAAAGCTGTTCCCATTGAACCTGCTCCTAATATCAATATATTAGCCATAAATTATTCTCTAAAAATAAATCTATTAATTAAATATAACACAGCAATTATTTCAATTTTTCCCAAAGTCATAAAAAGTATTAATGACATTTTTGTAAAGTTGTTTAAATCAAAAAAATTTAAATTATCCATACCAAATAATGCAGAATTGGTTGTATTAGTAAGTGTTAATATGGACAATTTAAATGAATTTTCAAAACTTACATTATCTAATGTTAATATACTTGATAAAATAAATATTGAAATAACAAATGAAAGGAAAACTAAAAAAGCTATTTTAACATCCTCATCATCAATTTTTGCCTCTGCATTATACAAATTTTTATCAATAATATTAATTGGCTTAACTAGTCTATAAATTTCTTGGTAAGAAATTTTCAGGAGAATATATATTCTTGTGTATTTAAAACCTGAAGAAGTTGATATTACAGTTCCTCCAATAATCGTCAGCAAAATAAAAAATAAAGATAAATCTAAATTTGATGAATAAATTGTTATTCCCGATGTTGATATAGATGATGTAATTGCAAAAAGGACATTTGCAAAACCTTCATTGGGAATTACAAAGAAGTAAAATAACAAAGTCAATAATATGATTAATATTCCTAAATGTAGATCTTCTTGATGGCTTCTTAATGAAAATTTCCTTGAAATGATATTGTAAAATAAAAAGAAATTAAATATCGGGATTAATAACGCTATAGATAATAAAAAAATTTGAAGGTTGGTTCTTATGATATCAGTCAGATTTTCTGATGAAACGAAACCCCCTGAAGATACTGTTGTAAAAGCTATATTGAAAGCATCAAGCAATCTAATGTTTGATATTTTAAATAAAAAAATGATAAAAATAGTGGAGAAAAAATAAATTAATAAAATTTTAATAAAATTATATTTAAAATTGTTATAAAAATTTCTACCTGAAGCTCCACCAGAGAGTAAATACGCAGGTTTTATTTTGATTTGCTTTGATCCAATTGTTCCTATTGTTGCAAATAAGAAGAAAAAACCTCCCAACCACTGTGAAGTAGATCTCCATAATACAAGAGGTTCATCAATAGTATTAATATTTTCAATAATAGAGAAGCCTGTTGTAGTAAACCCTGATACTGATTCAAAATATGAATTTAATATATTTATATCATAAATACTAAAAATATATGGAATAGAAATTAGGCAAGGCATTAAAATAAAATTTAATACGATAAAAAAAATTTGCTCGGTCAATGAAATATCTTTGCTATGATTGCGTCCAATAAAATAAAATATAAATCCTATAGATATAGAAATTATAAAAGTTAATATGTAAGAATTAATACCAATTATAAAATCAAAATAAATTGAATATAAAATATTTATAATAGAAAAAATGGAGACTAAAAAAGAATAGATTCCTAAGAAATATAATATGCCTTTATAATTCATTAAACTAATGAACTGATTCTAAATAAACTTTCAACTTTTTCTAATTGTTCCCTTTTACTTAAAAAAACAACTAAATCTTTCTTTTCAAATACAAAATCAGATTTTGGTATAATAACTTCTTTTTTTCTAACAATTGCTCCAATTCTAATTTCCTTTGGCAGATTGGAATCTTTTATTGATTTGCTTATTAGTTCAGAAGTTTCTAATACTTCAGCTTCTATAAACTCATATTCACCATCCAACAGCGTATATACTGTTTCTATGGTTCCTTTGTGTACATGTTTTAATATTGTAGATATTGTCGTAAGTCTAGGATCAACCAAATCATCAATTTTAAGTGATGATTGTAATAAACTATAGTTTTGCTTGTTCACTAGGGCAATAGTTCTTTTATTTGGATTATTTTTTTCAGCTAGAACGCTAACCATAATATTATTTTCATCATCGTTGGTAAGAGACAAAACAGTTTCTGTTTCTTCTATATTGGCCTCCTTTAAAACATCTTCGTCGAGTCCATTGCCATTAATAACAATTGTATTATCAAGTTCATTTGCAATGAGTTCCGCCCTATCTTTATTTTTTTCTATGATTTTTACTCTGACCCCTTCTGAGTCAGTTTCTAAATTTTTTGCCAAATTAAAACCAATATTTCCTCCTCCAACTATTAGAATTTTTTTAGCTTTTTTTTCATCATGCCCAAACGCAGTAAGAGTTTTGTTTATTTGAGAAGCATTTATTACAACGAAAGCCTTATCATCAATTAATATCTTGTCTTTTTTCTTAAGAATTACAAACTTCTCACCTCTTATAACTCCCAAAACATTTGCTTTAAGATCTGGAAATCGTAGAGTAATTTTACTTAATTCTGTATTAACCAGAGGGCAATTTTTATCAATATTAATTTCTAAGACTTTTATTTTACCTCCTGCAAAAGGTACACTATCAAGCGCACCTGGGGCATCCAATTTTCTCTGAAGCGATTTAGCAACTTCCAATTCAGGAGAAATTATTACATCGATCGGAAGATTCGCTTCACCATATAATTTGCCCCACTTTCCACCTAAAAATTCTTGTTCTCTAACACGAGCAATTTTTTTATTAATTTTAAAAATTGAATAAGCTACTTGGCATATAACCATGTTAGTTTCGTCATTTTGTGTGACTGCTATGATCATATCAGCATCTTCAGCACCTGCTTTTTCTAAAACCGATGGATATGTGCCTCTACCAACAATACCTTTTACATCTTGTGTTTCGTTAATTTTTTGTATGTATTCGCTAGATTGGTCAATTACAGTTATAGAATGACCTTGTGCAGATAATTGCTTTGAAATGGAAAAGCCTACTCGGCCAGCCCCACATATAATTATGTTCATTTAATTAACGCCTTTAACACCTAAAGCTTTAAGCTTTCTATGAAGTGCAGATCTTTCCATTCCAATAAATTCTGCTGTTTTTGATATATTACCCTTGTGTTTTTTTATTTGTGAAGTTAAATAATTTTTTTCAAATTTTTCCCTAGCTTCTTTCAGCGGATACGAAAGAACATTTTCGTAAGAATCTGATTTTTTTTCATTACCTTTATATGTTAAAGCATCTTGAACAAGTTGGTTAATTTTGTTTGAATTTTCATTAACTGATAGTATTGATATTCTTTCAACTAAATTTCTTAGTTCCCTAACATTTCCAGGCCAATCATATTTGTAATAGAGTTCTAAATCAGTATCTAATTTAATTTCATTTATTCCATTTGAATCTGCAATTTTTTTAGAAAAATAATTCAACAGATGGGGAATATCATCAGCTCTATCTTTTAAAGGTGGTATAAAAATCGGTACAACATTCAGTCTATGGTACAAATCTTCTCTGAAGTTTCCTTTATCAACTTCCTCCCTAATATTTTTACTCGATGTACTAATAATTCTTACATTAACATTAATTTCAGCTGAACCATTAAGCCTACGAAATTTTTGGTCAATTAAAACTCTTAAAATTTTTGCCTGCGTTTCTAATGGAATTTCTGTAACTTCATCTATTAACAAAGTTCCATCTTTTGCTTTTTCAAAAAAACCATAACTCGTTGTTTCATTTGAATTTTCCGAGCCAAATAATTCTAATTCATATTTTTTTGGGTCTAATAAAGCACCATTTACTACAACAAAAGGTTTTTTTGATCTTGAAGATTGTTTATGAATCTGTCTCGCAACTAACTCTTTACCTGAACCAGCAGGTCCAGAAATAAAAATTCTACTCTCCGTATTTTTTAATTTAATAATTAAATTTCTGATTTTTTCTATAGATTGACTTTTGCCTACTATATCATATGAATGGAATAATTTACTTTCTAAAGCACTTTTCTCTTTTTTCAAATCTCTATTTTCTAGTGCCCTATTTAAAAAGTTTAGTAATCTTTCTGATGAAAATGGTTTTTGTATAAATTCAAATGCGCCAAGTTTCAACGAATCTACTGCCATTTGAACATTCGCATGACCCGATATCATTATTGCAGGAACATCTTCATCAATTTTTTTAAGATGGCTTAATATTTCAATACCATCATTATCACCCTTATCTAATTTCACATCAATAATTGCTACATCAGGTAATTTTTTTTTAATCTCTAGTAATGCTTGATCAAAATTTGCTGCTTCTCTTACCTTTAAACCTTGATCCGTTAAAATGCTGGAGATTAATTTTCTTATATCTGAATTATCATCAATAACTAAAATTTCTTTAGTCATAATATCTTGGTATTATAATTTCTACCTTTGCTCCATTTTTTATAGAATTAAATAAAATTGTACTATTGTGATCACTTACAATTTTTGCAACTATAGCTAAACCAAGTCCCGTTCCTTTTTTCTTAGTTGTGTAATAGGGAGTTAACATTTTTATCTTATTAACTTTATCAAAACCTACTCCATTATCTACAATAGTAACGTATATATAGTCACTATCTTCTTTGATATCTACATCAATTTTCCCTTTAAAAACAACATTTTTTCTTTTTTTTTCTTTAATAGACTCAATTGAATTTTTTATTAAATTTATAAAGACTCTATTAAGTTGTTCTTCATCAGCCATTATTATCGGTTCTGAACTTCTTTTTAATAAGACAATACTAATATCTTGTTCTGATAATTCGTGTAAACTTATTGCTCTTGATAAAATATTTTTCAAATTAATCTTTTTAAGAACAGGCGATGGCATTCTAGCAAAATCAGAAAATTCATTTATCAAAAATTCAATATCATTGATTTGTTTTGTTATGGTATTTAAATAATTTGAAAAATTATCATCATCGCCAGATTTTTTTAAATATTTTTCTCTAATTCTGTCTATTGATAATTGAATTGGAGTAAGAGGATTTTTTATCTCATGAGCCAATTTCCTAGCAACACTTTCCCAAGCGGCATGTCTCTCTGATGTAAGTAATTTATCTTGTTGTTTTTTTAATTTATCTAACATGGAATTAAAATTTGTATTTAATTTTTTAAATTCGTCATCAGTTTCTATTAAAGGAACTTTTGCATTTAGATCTCCTGAACTTATTTTATCAGATGCGCTAATTAAATTGACTATAGGCATGGTTAATCTTGAAGCAAAATTTATCGCTATATTAATTGAAAGGAAAAGTAATAGAGATACAATTAATAAATAAATTATTGCAAATGTTATTTTAATTCCTGTTTTGCTTTCTTGTACACTGTAATAAAAGCTAACGGCTTCGTTTGTTTCAGCAAGATATCTTATAAGCTTTGGATCCATAAATTTTACAATATAAAGATAGGTGTCAATGAAAGTGTCTAGTTTTACTAAGGCTGATGTTCTATTGGTTCTTGAATCTATTATCCTTATTGGTTTTCCGTTAAGAGATCTGGTAAAAGCTTCGTCTGGAGGAGGTACAAAATTCATACCCGCATCCACAACATTTGACATTATGATATTAGCTGAACTATCAAGTAAATGAACTTCGTCTAATCTTCTTAATAATCTCTGTGATGCAATTACATTTGCAAATCTTTTTGGATTTTCATAAAACATGGTCGATTTGTTATCAATATCCAAAACCATCAACAAAATATCTGCTTCAATAGAATTTCTAGTTTGATCAACATAATTTTTAGCAACTTCTGCAGAATTATTAACTACAGTTTTAATTTTTTTATCAAAGTATTTTTGTAAACCTACATTAAATAAAATAAGAGAAAATACTGCTATAAAAAGTGACGGCAACAATGTAGTAGTAGAAAAGAAAAGGATATATCTCAGGCTGGTTTCTGAGCCTAATTTACCTCTCCTCCTGTCATCTAAAATCTTATATATTTTATAGACAACTGATCCGAAAAATATGACTAATAAAAGAAGATCTGCAATAAGTAGCGTTTGAAGATTAAAATCGTTTAAACTAATAAAGCTTTGATTAATGAAAGTAAAAAATGTTAATAGTCCGAATAATATACAAACTAAAGATGATGCTATTATCCATTTATAATTTTTAATGATATGAATCATTTGCTAAATATTAGTTAACATTTTAAATAAATATATTACAAAATTTAAAAAAATGAGCTTATTTCTTATACTATTGGCTGCTGGTGACAGTAAAAGATTAAAATCTAACATACCCAAGCCATTTCACAAAATAAACAATAATACATTATTGGAATATTCTCTAGGTGCGTTCAAGAATATTCGTAAAATAAAAAAGGTTATATTAGTTTACAATAAAAAGCACACAAAACGTTTAAGAAAGTTAAGATTGAGAAATATCCTAAAAGTTGTTGGTGGTAAAACTAGGCAAGAATCTACTTTTAAAGCACTAAAAAGTATTCGAAGAATGAAATGTGATAAAGTTCTGATTCATGATGTTGCTAGACCTAATCCCACAAAAAAACTAATAAATGAGATAATTCAAAAGCTAAAAAAAAATAATGCAGTTATACCCGTAATAAAAGTTAATGATGCAACAAAACGTGTTGAAAAAAATATAATTTTTAAAAACATTGAAAGAGAAAGTTTAAGATTTTCACAAACTCCGCAAGGTTTTAAATTTTCTAAAATATATGAAAAACATAAAAAAAATATCAAAGCGAACTTTGACGATGACAGCGCACTATTTACAAAAGAAGAAGAAAAAGTAATAGCAATAAATGGAGATAAAAAAAATTTAAAAATAACTGATAAAGAGGATTTAAGTATATTTAGATCTCTTAAAAAAGGAAAAATTTATTCAGGTATAGGTTTTGATATTCATAAGTTAATTAAAGGCAGAAAACTTTATTTAGGGGGAATAAAAATTCCATTTGAATTAGGTTTAGAAGGCCATTCCGATGCTGACCCAGTTATTCATGCAATTATTGATAGTCTTCTTGGCGCTTCCAGACTAGGTGATATTGGAAATTTATTTTCTAATAAAAATAAAAAATATAAAAATATAAGATCAACAATTTTACTTAAAAATGTAGTGGAATTAATCAAATCAAAAAACTTTTTTGTTAATAACATCGACGTTAATATTATTGCCCAAGAACCAAAAATAAAAGCATATTCAAAAAAAATTATTAAGACATTAAGTAAATTATGTGAAATAAATCCTGAGCAAATAAATATTAAAGGTAAAACGACAGAGAAACTTGGTTTAATTGGTAAAGAAAAAGCTATAGCCTCGGAAGTTATATCTTCGGTAATTAAATATGATTAAAAAATTTAATTTATTTTTTATAACTTTTTTTATGACTGGGAAAATAAAATATGCTCCTGGTACGGTTGCTTCTTTGCTTACCTGTGTCTTATTTTTTCTTCTAATTAATATTTTTAGCATGTTCACTATATTTCTAATTACTTTGATAATTTTTTTCTATTCCTTTATTGCTATAAATAATTCGTTTAATAATTTTAACACTGATGATCCTCAAGAAATAGTAATTGATGAGGTTGTTGGGCAATTCCTACCATTAATAGCTATACCAATTTACGAAACTTTGTACCCTCTTCCTATTATTTATTATATTGCCGCTTCATTTCTGGCTTTTAGATTATTTGATATATCAAAACCTTATCCTGTTAATTACGTTGATAATAATATTAAAGGTTCATTAGGAATTATGCTTGACGATGTTGTTGCGGGTTTTTATGCAATCTTGACCTTGATTGTAATTCTTTTCTTTATTGGCGGTTAAAAAAATGAAATCTCTTAGTAGAAATTTAGTAAAGAAATTAGTTAAAAAAAAATTAACTATATCTTTTGCTGAATCGTGTACTGGCGGATTACTTTCAAGTGCTATTACTTCCATAAGTGGTTCTTCTAAAATATTTATTTTGAGTTTTGTTGTCTATTCCAATCAATCTAAAACTAAAGTTCTTAAAATTCCAAAAAAAATAATAAAACAACATGGATCTGTTAGTGAAACAGTTTGTTTGGAGATGGTTAAAAATTTAAATAAAATAAGTAAAACCAATATATCAATTTCTGTAACTGGAATTGCCGGCCCTAAGGGTGGTTCTAAAAACAAACCAGTAGGTTTAGTTTATATAGGGATAAAAAAAAATAAAAAAATTAGTATAAAAAAGTACTTATTTAAAAATAGAGGTCGTTCTTACATTCAAAAAGCTGCTGTTAATAGATCTTTAAAATTAATTTTAGATTCTCTCAAATAGATCGCCTGCTCTTTTTTCAAATGCTTCTGCAATTTTTTTTAAACCAATATTAAAAGATTTTGTCATTAAAACGTCTAGTGTTTTACTTTTTAATTCAAAATCTACATGAAAATCTATCTCGCTGTGATCAGCAGATTGTTTAAAAAACCACTTATTCTTTAAGTATTTTAATGGTCCTTCAATATTAGTTACAACAATTGAATCTGTCGATTTATCGTAAATTATAAAGCTTTTGTATGTCTTGTTAAAAAATCTTTTTCCTATAGTGAGATCTGCTGTTATCTCTACAATATTACCTTTGTTAATTTTCTTATGAACTTTGCCGTTAAGACACCAAGGAACAAATTCAGGATATTTTTCTATATCAAGAACCATTTTGATTAAATTTTCTTTAGAACAGAAAATTTTTTTTTTTATTGAAGCTTGTGGCATTGAGACTGTCTTTCTCTCAATTTTTTCATTTTAAGAAAATCTTGATCAGCATGGTATGACGATCTAGTTAAAGGCGAAGAAGAAACGATTAAAAAACCTTTTGTTAAAGCTAATTCTTTAAACATTTCAAATTCATCAGGATGAACATAGCGTTTTAAAGGATGATGTTTAACAGTAGGCTGAAGATATTGACCAATAGTTAAGAAATCTACATTTGCGAGCAACAAATCGTCCATCACCTGAAGAATTTCATTTTTGGTTTCTCCAAGCCCTAACATCATTCCGGATTTTGTAAATATTGTTTTGTTTATTTCTTTAACAGATTTTAATAAATTAATAGAAGCAAAATATCTAGAGCCTGGTCTTACAGTCCTATATAAAGAAGGCACTGTTTCTATATTATGGTTAAATACATCAGGTTTAGCATTAACAACTTCTTTGTAAGCTTTTCCTTTTCTTAAAAAGTCAGGTGTGAGAACTTCTATAGTAGTTTTTTTATTAATTTTTCTTATTTCTGATATTACTTTTGCAAAATGATTTGCTCCTCCATCTTCTAGATCATCTCTGTCAACAGAAGTAATTACTACATGTTTTAAATTTAATTCTTTTGTTGCAATAGCTATATTTAATGGCTCGGTAGAATCTAAAAAATTGGGTTTGCCTGTTTTAACGTTGCAGAAAGAACATGCTCTTGTACATGTATCTCCCATTATCATAAATGTTGCATGATATTTGCTCCAACATTCTGAAATGTTAGGGCAGCTCGCTTCTTCACAAACGGTATGAAGTTTTTTTTGGTTAATTATTTTTTTAGTATTAAAATAATTTTGAGTATCAAAAATTTTAGTTCTTATCCAAGTTGGTTTCTTTTTTATAGGGTTTATAGGATTATTAATTTTTTCTGGATGCCGCGGTTTCATTTGCTGTTATTTGAGATAAACTTCCTCATTTTTTTTCCCAACCATAAATTTTCTTCTATATATAGTTTCTAAATAATCAATATCAATAACATCTGTTAGTAGACTATTTTTTTTTTCTACTAAATTTAATTGTTGCTCCAATAATTTTTTATCATCGGAAAATTTTTTTATTATTTTTTGTTTTTCATAATATGAAATGAGACCTCTTTCTCCATCTAGGAGATTTAATAATACATAGAGAAATAAAAAAATACTAATTAAAGCAAATTTTTTTTTATTTATTATTTCTAAAAATCTCATATATTTAAACTTTAGCTATTTTTGCTGAATTTCCAAGCTCATCTTCTATCCTTAATAAACGGTTGTATTTAGCTACTCTTTCAGACCTCGATAGAGATCCTGCTTTAATTTGAGTCGAATTAGTTGCCACAGCCAAATCAGCAATAAATGTGTCCTCCGAATCTCCAGATCGATGAGATATAATTGTTTTATAATTGTATTGTTGAGCTAGATTAATTACCTGCAATGTTTCAGTTAAAGTTCCAATTTGGTTTGGTTTAATTAATATTGAATTTGCAGCTTTAGAGTTTATTCCTTTTAATAATCTCTTTTTATTAGTTACAAACAAATCATCACCAACTACTTGGCAATTTTCTCCAATAGATTTTGTAAAATTAACCCATGAATCCCAATCATCTTCAAAAAAAGGATCTTCGATAGATTTAATTGGATATTTTTTAATTAAATCCAAATAATATTCGATGGTCTTATCAGAAGATATAAATTTTTTGGAATTTACAGCATATTTTTTATCTTTAAATAATTCGTTAGCAGCTACATCTAAACAAATAGAAATATCCGTACCTGCATTAAACCCAGCTTTATCTATTGCTTGTAGAATGAACTCAATAGCCTCTTCATTGTTTGTTAATGAAGGAGCAAATCCTCCCTCGTCACCAACTGTTGTAGAAAATTCTTTATTATTAAGTAAAAATTTTAATTTTTGAATTACTAAAAAACATATATTAATAGCCTCTTTGAAAGTTTTAGCTTTATCTGGACGTATCATAAATTCCTGTATCCTTAAGGAATTATTTGCATGAACTCCTCCATTTATAATATTCATTAACGGCAATGGTAATACTTTCTTATTACCTATATTTTTGTAAAGAGGTATATTTTGTGAAGCTGCTGATGCTTTATTCGCTGCTAATGAAACTGATAGAATAGCATTAGCACCTAATCTCTTTTTTTTTTCAGTGCCGTCTAAATCAATTAAAATATTATCAATTTTTTCTTGTTCATCTACGGGACATCCAATTAATTTTTTTGATATTTCTCCATTAACTTTTTCTGTTGCTTTTAATACACTCTTTCCTAAAAATTTTTTATCTTCGATATCTCGTAATTCAAAAACTTCGTAACTACCTTTTGATGCTCCTGAAGGAACTATGGCAGAAGCTTTATTTCCATCGTCCAAATAAATCTCTGACTCTATCGTTGGTATTCCTCTACTATCAAAAACCTGTCGAGCTTTGATATTAGTGATTTTTGGCATTTTTAACTAATTTATCAATTTCAATTAATTGTTTTAATAAATTTGACATTTTTGACAAAGGAACCATATTAGGTCCATCTGATGGAGCATTGTCTGGATCGGGATGAGTTTCCATAAAAACCGCAGCAACACCTACTGCGACAGCGGCACGAGAAAGGTATTCTACAAATTCTCTTTGTCCTCCACTTTTATCTCCCATTCCTCCTGGTTGCTGAACAGAATGTGTTGCATCAAATACAACTGGATAGCCATTCTTTGCCATAATAGGAATAGATCTCATATCAGAAACTAAAGTATTGTAACCAAAACTTGCACCTCTTTCGGTAAGTAAAATATTTTTATTGCCGGACTCTTCTATTTTCTTTGTTACATTCACCATATCCCAAGGAGCTAAAAATTGTCCCTTCTTAACATTTATAACTTTTCCTGTTTTAGCAGCAGCAATCAGTAAATCTGTTTGTCTACATAAAAAAGCTGGTATTTGTAAAACATCGACATGTTTTGAAACAATTTCACACTGCTCAGCTGTATGAACATCTGTTAAAACAGGTATTTCAAGTTCTTTTCTAATTTTATCAAAAACTGGCAGTGATTTTTCGAGGCCAACTCCCCTCTTTCCTTTTAAACTGGTCCTGTTAGCTTTATCAAAAGATGTTTTGTAAATAAGGCCTGCCCCTAATTTCTCTGTAATTTTTTTTAATTCACTAGCAACTTCTAAAGCGTGTTTTTCATTTTCCAATTGGCATGGACCTGCAATTAAAGTAAGTGGGCTTTTATTAGATATATTTAATTTTCCACATTTAACAGATTTATTTTCCATTAATTATTTCTCCTAATTGTTCCTGCGGCTTTAATAAAAGATGAAAATAAAGGATGTGGTGTAAAAGGTCTTGATTTAAACTCGGGATGAAATTGAACTCCAACGAACCAGGGATGGTTCGTTAATTCTATTATTTCTGGAAGTGTACCGTCAGGAGATAAAGCAGAAAAAATTAATCCTTTTTTTTCAAAATCTTTCTTATATTTAATATTAACTTCATATCTATGTCTATGTCTCTCTTTAATTTTTTTTCCAGGATATATTTTTGATATTAATGAATTGTTTTTCAAAACAGCATCATATGAACCCAATCTCATCGTTCCTCCTAAATTTTCTTTACTTCCTTTAATTCTTTTTTTTCCTTTTTGCCATTCTTCTAGTAGCCCAACAACTGGTGTGCAATTATTACCAAATTCACTCGTAGAAGCATTTTTAATATTCAATAGATTCCTAGCAGCCTCAATAATCGCCATTTGCATACCAAAGCAAATTCCAAAGAAAGGTATATGATTCAATCTTGCGTATTTTATGGCAGCAATCTTACCTTCGCTACCTCTTTTTCCAAAACCGCCAGGAATTAGAACACCTGATACATCTTTCAGTAAAGGTTTTAGCTTTTCTGGTTTTATATTTTCTGAATCAATTCTTTTTAAATTAACTTTGACATTATTTGATATTCCGCCATGAATTAAAGCCTCATCTAAAGATTTATAAGCATCTTTCAGATTAACATATTTTCCAATGATACCTATATTAACATCTTTTCTTGGGTTTAAAACCTTTGAGGTTATATTTTTCCACATACTGAGATCAGGTAATTTTTTGCTTTTAATATTAAAATATGAGAGCACTCTATCGTCTAATTTTTCTTTATGAAAACTAATTGGTGCTTCATATATAGTTTTAACATCAATTGTCTCTATAACATTTTCTATAGGAACGTTACAAAATAAAGATATTTTTTTTCTTTCTGTCTTTGGAATTTCTCTTTCTGATCTACAAATTATTATATCTGGTTGAATTCCTAAACTTCTTAACTCCTTAACAGAATGTTGTGTTGGTTTTGTTTTAAGTTCACCTGATGCCTTAAGATAAGGAACTAAAGTCAAATGAATAAATAAACTATTCTCCTTTCCAATATCATTAGAAAATTGTCTAATCGCTTCAAGAAATGGTAAACTTTCAATGTCCCCTACAGTTCCTCCTATTTCACATATAATAAAATCTTCATTTTTTACATTATGACAAATGAATTTTTTTATACGATCGGTAACATGCGGTACAACTTGAACGGTTCCTCCTAAATAATCTCCTTTTCTTTCTTTTTTTATAATATCGCTATAAATACCACCCGTTGTAATATTGTCTGATTGAGTGGCTGAAATTCCAGTAAATCTTTCATAGTGACCAATATCCAAATCTGTTTCTGCACCATCGTCTGTAACAAAAACTTCTCCATGTTGAAATGGATTCATTGTTCCAGGATCTACATTTAAATAAGGGTCAAGTTTTCTTATTCTTACTTTGAAACCTCGTAATTGAAGTAATGATGCTAAGGAAGCAGAAGAGAGTCCTTTACCTAGTGATGAAACCACGCCGCCTGTTACGAATACATATCGCGCCATGGAAGTATGTTATAGCAAACTTTTATTAAAAAATAAAGACTAATTATTATTCTGACTCAGGAATTTCAGGCTCAGATGGATCCTTTTTTTCTTCAATTTTTTCTAAAACTGATGTGGTAGAAAATTTATCCTTAGAAATAATTGTTAATGAAATACTAGTTAAAATAAATAATGTAGCAATTATTGCTGTAGCCTTGGTTAAAAAGTTGCTCGCAGATCTTGAAGATATAAAGTTATCTTGAGACACCCCTAAACCCAAAGCTCCACCTTCAGATTTTTGTAAAAGGATAACACCAACAAGTAAGACAGCTAAAATGATATCAATTATTAAAATAACGTTTTCCATAACAGCTATTTATAGTAATTTTTTATTATATCAATAAATTTTTTTGAAGATTGAGACGCAGAACCTATTAGAAACCCATCTATTTCATTAATAGCAGAAAATAGATGAATATTTTTATGATTAACAGAGCCTCCATATAAAATTTTTGGGAATTTATTTGTTTTAAAAATTTTTTTAAAATCTTTTTTTATGAATTTTATAATATCTTGAAGTTCATTCATTTTTGGAATTTTATTAGTTCCTATCGACCAGACAGGTTCGTAAGCTAATATGATTTTATTTTTATCAAATTTTTTTTCTAATGAATTTTTTATTTGTTTTCTAAGTACAGAAAATGTTTTTCCATTTCTTTTATCTTTATACGTTTCGCCAATGCAGAAAATTATCTTTAATTTTTGATTTAAAGAAGATGCAATTTTTTTTTTAATTATTTGATTTGTTTCACCTTCAGCTCTATTTTCAGAATGACCCAAAATTATATATTCAGTTCCAATTTTTTTTAACATTGAAGCGCTAATCGATCCTGTGAAAGGACCAAAATTTTCGTGATGATGACAATTTTGCGATCCCAAGGAAATCAATTTTGATTTAATTTTTTTTTTAAAAAAATGTATTAATGTATAAGGAACGCAGAAAACGATTTTTTTTTTATTAAAATTTTTTTCCTTATTAAGGTATTGGTTTGTTTTTTGAATGATTCTAAATGAGCTAAAATCACCAAACATTTTCCAATTAGCAATAAAATATCTTAATTTATTTGTCATGATTCAAAATTTAATTTATAGAGTATCTAAATATATACAATAAAATAATTATAATTAAAATGTTAAGCTCTATAAGAAATTTTTCAAAAACAATCTACGCAAAAATACTTCTAGGTATTATAGTTATCCCCTTTGTTTTTTGGGGCATGGGAAGTTCGATCACCGGTGGTAGTAAAAATGTTGTCGTAAAAATAGATAAAGAAAAATTCTCTACACAAGATTTTATTAATTTTATACGCTCATTTTCACCAACAGATCAAGCAGTAACTTCTGATCAAATTGATAAATTGCTTGCAACCTTTATTGGAAATAAATTGATGGAAAAAGAATATGAATATTTTAATATTAAATTGTCAGATAGTTCTTTATCCAAATTAATAAAAAACCAAAATGAATTTAAGAGAGATAATATATTTTCACGTACCGAATATGAAAAATTTTTAATAACTAACAATATTAATGCAGCTTATTTTGAAAACAATTTATCAAAACAAGAAAAGAAAAAACAATTATTAAATTTTATTGGTGGAGGAATATTTCCCTCTAAATTTTTAGTTAATACAACATATAATAAAATTAATCAAAAAAGAAATATTGA
>Ga0066836_10000739_pt1 | contig 16507 bp, 12 predicted proteins | sample ETNtaG_18_FD_71568 | JGI IMG/M metagenome (GOLD analysis project Ga0066836, IMG submission 71568) | Marine microbial and viral communities from oxygen minimum zone, Eastern Pacific Ocean - ETNP201302SV91 | ecosystem: Environmental > Aquatic > Marine > Oceanic | place: Pacific Ocean: Eastern...
GGTGGTCGTGAAACAGCAATGTTAGCGGGCGGCTCTGCAGGTGTCCCTCCATGGTGGATGGCCTTTATTTCACTATCAATGTCTATCTTTTTCTTGTTTGTTCAATACCCATTGATGTACCGGTTTTACCATAGAGAGGAAGATGATGAATTGTCCGACCCTCAACTAGCTCGTTTAATTGAGCGGTCTGTGAAAAGTTGTGAGAAGAAATTGAGAATAGAGGTTGATTGGGATTCTTATCGTTATCAGCAACGAGATATTAGCATCGATGTCCTTGTTCCTTACAATACGACCATGGAGACATTCATTGACTCTAGAGACATACGTGGAGAAATTGTCACTAAAGTTCTAGATGAATTGAAGTCATATGGTGTGATGAAGCCCCTTCATTTACAAGCTAATGCTGGCGATTCCAGACAAGGGATATTTGAATCTCTAAGAAAAGGACTTGACCCTTCTAAATTAGAGATTGAAAGTGGAGGTAACTACAATTCTTTAGTCGAGGACTATTCTAAATTCTTTGAGTCAGTAGGAACACTAGCAGGAGTAGAAGATCGTGCTATTGATGCAATCAAGGATTGGTTCAAAGATTCAAACCTAATTGATAGGGGAAGTAAAGTTTACTCTGATGATTTACACCTTTACGTGCGTGTAATATACAAACCCAAGCAGAGATTAGCTTTCTTCCGATTCAAACAATCATATGTTGATGTTGAAGCTCAATTAGAGAATTTCATGTTACGTGAAATGAAGGGCCATATGGCCGAAAGAGAACTTGTTGTTAGTGCTAGAAATGAAGTTGGGACCCTTGCAGATAGATCAGCAGCAGGACGTGTTGAAGTATCCAAAGGCGGAGAGCATCAGGTATTGGTTGCTAAGCAAGAAGGATTAGTTGGCACAATTCTTCAAAATCAAGTTATGGGTGATGTATTATCAACGGTCGAATTTGTTGCCCATGAGAAAAGAGATTTCATCAATAAATGGGGATTTTGGGGATTAATTGTTTTCGTTTGGATTCCATTTATGGCATCAGGAGTGCTTGTTGGTGCAATGCTAGGTTTGCTTAGCCGGATGAAGTTCATACGCGTTTTGATTGCCTGTGCGATAGGTGGTTTTGCAGCATCTATAACGTGGGCCTATACAGCGAGGGGAATCATCGAAGTTATGGAAAAATATCATGCAGAGGCCTTGATACCTTGGATGATTGCAATTGTAGTAATTTTTGCTTTGGTCCATCTAAGAACAAGCAAAAGACGGCGAAGAGAAGCACTTTTCAAGGAAACTCAACAATTTTTCAGTGGTGTTTCTGAAACTGAATCCTAAATATCAATCATCGTATCAGACTTGCGAAGGTAGTATAAGTCGCCTTTTACTACCGATTTTATGGCACTAATTTCGTTGCAGAATGTGAGTCGTTTTTATCACTCCGCAGGTGAAGAAGTTCGTGCCTTGGATGGAGTGAATCTCGAAATAGAAGAAGGTGAAGTAGTAATGTTACTTGGCCCTTCAGGATCTGGTAAAACAACTCTACTAAACATCATTTCAGCACTTGATAGCCCCACTAGTGGAGATTACAAGTTTGGGGGAAATGATGTCCCATCTGCATCCCATTCTCGCAAATTATTGCAAGCTTGGAAACGCTCTAAAGAACTTGAGAAAATGGCCAAATTCCGTCGAGAGAACATTGGATATATATTTCAATTTTTCAATTTATTAGGAGATTTGACAGTTTTAGAAAACGTCCTATTATCTCAAGAGATCCATGGTGGCCGAAACCGGGACAGAGCTCTTGAAGTATTGGAGATGGTTGGTCTTGAAGGCCTTGAGAATAGATTCCCTTCAGAGTTATCTGGAGGTCAACAACAGAGGGTTGCTATTGCAAGAAGTATAGCAAAATCCCCCCGGATATTATTGGGTGATGAACCCACAGGTAATCTTGATTCGAAAACCACTGAACAAGTGATGAGAGTTCTTGTGGACGCATGCCGTAAGGAAAAAATTACAGCGATTATTGTAACTCATGATTCAAGTTTGACTAAATTCGCCACACGTGTTATTGAGTTGGATTCTGGGAAATTGGTTAGTGATGAATCCAAAGCACAAACAATTCTCGATACCACTTTGGATACTGCCAAGATGGTAGGTGGTGCAATCAAAAATGTGGTTGTAAATGCTCTTGAAAAGAGTAGAGTCTCTGAAGAATAGGTGCTTGAAATGTGGCTTTTAGTCAAGCGATTAATCCGTAATCAGATACGGAGTGGTATTCTTTCAGTTGCTTTCCTAGCCCTTGTTTTATTGTCAACATCTGTTTGTGTGATGATGTGGGAACACACGCGGAATTCAGAGTTGGTTTATGATGAGTTTTATGATGAAACAAATCTTGCTGACATTGTAGTCGAAACATTGCCTGGTTGGAATTATAGTTCAACAAATTTAATTGATGCATGTCATATGTCAAGGGATAATTTTGTAGAAACAGATTTGTCAGTCAATGCCTGTGAAACACGATATACCCATCGTGAGGAATTCATAACTCCGGGTGGTGACATTTCTATGATTGCATATGGCTTAGAACAGGATGCTTCGGTAAGTATTCCTTGGTTCGACACAGATTGGGGAGAATTGGCGGATGAGCCAGGGGAAGTGGTCATCGATCGTCATATGCAAAAGCAATTAGAAATTGACATAGGTGATGAAGTCATTCTGATTTTGAATGGAAAAGAAGTGGAAATGACGGTAACTGGTATTGCCAACCACCCTCATCATATATTCTATGCAGAAGATGGAGATATATTGATGATTGAAGGAACGTTGGCAATCGTATATCTTCCAATTGATCAACTTCTCAGTGAATTAAATCTCAGTGGAAATGAGCGAAATTCGATGTTAATCGATGTATCGGGGACTCCTGAATATGATCTTTTGGATACTACTTCTAATGAGGGCGAACTCTTAGACACATTGCGAGATGACCTGGAAAAATCGTTAGAAATTCAAGGGATTGAAAGAGTTACAATTACTGACCGCAGCTCAATTTGGAGTGTAGAAATAATGCGACAAGATTTGGAAGGAAATAAAGTATTCACTCCAATAATTTTAGTAATACTTGCAGGAATTTCAGCATTAGTTATTAGCATTAGTTTAGAACGCCTAGTCCGCCGTCAAAGTCGTGAAATTGCAGTATTGAGGGCCGAAGGAATTGATTCTAAATCATTGTTAATTTCTTATCTTTCAATTCCCGTTTTCTACGGTGTAATTGGTGGTATTTCAGGAATATTCCTTGGCCAATATTTATCTGAATTGATGACTACTTGGTATTTCGATATTATTGCAGGGATGCCAGTTGTAACTACTCGACATTATGCTGACATTGCTTGGTATGTACTTACAATCGTATTGTTCATACTGGTTTTGTTTGGAATGTGGCCTGCCATACAAGCTGTCCGTCTGTCTCCTTTGGATGTGATGCGCAAACAATCGGGGGCTCGTCCAAATTCCTTTGTCGCAATGATTACTGCTAAATTACCTCCAATAGCGGGATTAGGTTTTAGATCAACATTCCGAAATCCGCGTCGTCTATTAATGACAGTTTTCGCTCTTGGAATTGCCTTGATTTTAGTTAGTGGAATGACTATGATTACAGAGGGAATGAAACAATGGATAGATGAAACAAATCAAGCGGAAACTTGGGATTACAAGATATATTGCAATGTTTTAGATCATGATGATTTGGGTAATTGGGTTCAAGAAAATACTGATCGGTATGAGTCACAATGGGCTTTAGAAGTTCCAGCTAATGCTTCTGGTGATACACGAATTTTGACAATGAATGCAGTGCAAGGATTCAGTACCGATGGAATTTCAACAATGCATAAATCAAGGCTTGTGGATGGAAGACTACCTTCTATTGGAGCAGAACCACCTGAGGCTGTGATTGATATCGGCGCTCATGAATATCTAGATGATTGGGATATTGGCGACAATGTAGTCATTAAAGTCGGTGTTACTGAATTGGAATTCCAAGTTGTAGGAATTGTCGATGAAGCATCTCGATCGATATGGGTTCACCATACAGATGTCATGGGAGAATTAGGTTCGCTAGGTGAATCACTTCACAATGTGCTTTACTTGCGTGAAAATAGTGAATTCAATGAAAATCCATTGGATTTGAATGGAGTGGAAAGTGTAATTTCAATGACTAACAAGGAAGAAATGGTTGAAGGTATGGAACAAAGTTGGGATTCACAAAAGAAATATTTTCTTGCATTCCAACTTGTTGGAGCAATTGTTGCATTTATTGTACTATTGAATACATTACTCATTAATTTAACAGAACATGATTCGGAATTTGCGACTTTAAGGATTCTTGGAGCATCTTCACCAAAACTGATGAAAGTCATGATGTTTGAACATCTTGCAATTGGAATTCTGGGTGGTATTCTTGGGTCTATTTGCTCCATTTTGGCTGCAGAGGCCATGGGGGCCGGTTTCAGTAATTGGGCATTCACATTGAATGTCTCGATTCAGTGGGATATCGCTTTCTATACTGCATTAGGTGTTGTAATTGCAAGTCTTTCAGTAGTACCATTTGGAATATTTAGGGTTCGCGGTATGGACCTTGTTGAAAAGGCAAAAGCATACTCGGAGTGATTTGATGCGTCTTGTAACTTGGAATTTGAATGGTATTCGTGCAGCAATCCGTAAGGGTTTAGATGATTTTGTTGAAAGAATAAATCCAGATATTCTGTTGCTGCAAGAAGTCAGAGCCCTACCCGAGCAATTGCCAAAGGAGTGGACTCCGAAAATGGCGCACACACTAATGCATCCTGCTGAAAAGAAAGGCTATTCAGGAGTTGCAACTTGGGCGAATGAGTCATTCACTGAAATGAGTCGCGGAATCGATACGGCACTTGATGCTGAAGATAAAGAAGGTCGTATGTTGCATACATATCACAATGGAATCCATTGTTTGAATTGCTATTTGCCAAGTGGGTCAAACAAAATTGAGAGGCAAATTTGGAAGGAGAGATGGATGGAAGACTTGCTTGAATGGGCACGTCCTTTCACAAAATTTGACGAACCTGTTTTCCTTTGTGGCGACCTCAACATCGCTCACACAGAAGATGACATCTGGAACCCAGTTGGGAACAAAAAAATGAGTGGTTTTCTACCTCAAGAACGCGAATGGTTCGACCGTTTACTTACTTCCGGTTGGAATGATTTGTTACGTATCAGTGTCGGCCCAGGAAAGGGCCCTTACTCATGGTGGTCTAACAGAGGTCAAGCACGAGAGAAAGATCGAGGTTGGAGGATTGACTATGTTTTGGCAAATGCTGCAGCAGCCCCTTTTCTACAACGCGCATCAGTCATGCGTGAAGGTGGGTTAGTTGTCAGTGACCACGCACCTGTAATCGTTGATTTGGACCTTTGAATCGACCCGTAGGGTCGAAGAGGATTGAAATGCAACACCACTTGGGCGAGGTATGGAGGATGAGTTATCTGCGAGGATTTCACGCCTTTTCCCAAACGGAAGAGGTGTTTGGATTCCGATGGACCATGGGATATCCAGCTATCCTGAAAAGGGCCTTGATAAAATGGATACAGTCATCGATTCAATCATTGCAGGCGGAGCAGACGCAATAGTTTGTCAGAAAGGTGTTCTAACTAGCCAATATTCTCGTACAAATTGGGATGGATTTGTTTGCCATCTATCGGTTTCAACTGTCCATGGTGGTTCGAATTCCCAAAATAAAATTAAAGTTGGAACAGCGAAAGAAGCACTTTCACGTGGCGCAGTCGGTGTTTCTGGCCAAGTCAATCTTGGCGATCAAAATGAACCTGAAATGATTCTTGATATGGGAGAACTAACTAGTGAAGCACATGATGAAAAAATGCCTGTTTTGGGTATGATTTATCCTAGAGGGCCTAATCTTGTTAATATCCCTGGGGATTTGACTAATGGAATTGCTCACGCGGCCCGAGTTGCTTACGAATTGGGTTGTCATGCAGTGAAAGTACCTTGGACCGGTTCCGCCGAAATTTTTCGTGATGTTTGCTCTGCAGTCCCCATTCCAGTGCTAATTGCAGGGGGGACTAGTAGCGGTGATTTCGTTGAGACTTTACACGTAGTCGAGGCTGCAATATCTGCTGGTGCTAGTGGAGTGTGTATGGGGCGTCAAGTATTCGGTGCGGAGGACCCAGAAAGGTGTGTTAAAGCACTAAGAGCGATTATTCACCATGGCAAAAATGCGATAGAAGCCTGGGAGGTGTAATGATGGAATTGTGGTTAGATGCTGCTAGTTTTCCAAATTCAGAGATAATGCCGTGTCCAGCTGAACGAGTTTTACTTGCGAGGGGAGATTCTATCCCCTCTTGGGTGGATAACCCCCTATTCGCATGTGATGATGGTAGAATATTGGATATTCAGGATGCCCCTATTGGAGCCCATGTTGACATTGGAGATTCGGAAGGTCAAGATGCAGCAAAATCTCTAGTTGGTATGGTCAAGTGGTTGGTTTTGACAACAGGTGATTGGCAGATGATTCCATTGGAAAACCTCGTTGCAACAGCTCAGGGCAGTGGTACAATGCTTGTTGCTAGGATTAACAGTAAAAATACTGCAAGAGGGGCTGGATTTGCCCTACAAACTGGAGTTGATGCATTGTTACTACCCCCTGATAACGAAGAGATTTGGGCAGAAGCTCAAGATGTTGCAGCAGAGAGATTGGCGTTACGCAGTAATGCTGAGGAAAGTGCATTTGAAGACGAAAACTCGGAATTGGTATCTGTGGAAGTGTTATCCATTGAAGATGGAGGAGTAGGAGATCGTATTTGTGTAGACTTAACTTCAAGTTTGAAATTAGGAGAAGGTTTGCTCATAGGTTCATCTGCATCCGCATTAACTTTGGTTCACGGAGAAACTATGGCAAGTGAATTTGTGCCATCGCGCCCATTTCGAGTCAATGCAGGAGCAGTTCATGCATACGTGCAAATGGGAAATGGTTCTACAAAATATCTTTGCGAACTTGTTGCAGGGGATGAAGTTACTGTATGTGATTGTAATGGCAACATATCTACGGCAATCGTTGGTCGATTAAAGATAGAGTCTCGTCCGTTTTTAATTGTAAGATTTCGACATTCTGAATCAGGTATTATTGGGCAAACATTCCTTCAACAAGCAGAAACTGTACGACTGATTTCTTCAAATGGAGGTGCACGTTCCGTCACTGAGTTAACAAAGGGTGAAATGTTGCTTGCCATGGTGGGAACAAGCGCTAGACATATCGGGAAGAACGTCTTGTCGAAGGTTGAGGAGCGTTAGGGGGATCGAAAATGGCAGTGCTCGGACGAGGTGATGGACATGGATCCCTTACGATTTTACATGCCCTTGGTGCAGGTTACGGCGCAGCAGTTGGGATCGATCTCTCAACAAGAGTTCAATTGCGTGATACCCCTGTCAAAAAGGAGCCTGAAGATGATCATGGATTATTACCAGCAGTAGTAGAATCTTGGGTGGCAGCAGGTTTGAATCTCCCTGACGTTGAAGAATTACATTGGGCAGTCCGTAGTGATTTACCAAAGGGTCGAGGTTTGAAATCATCTGCGGCTCTTGCTGTAGCAGCAATAAAAGCACTTTCGGAAGCAACAGAAATTAAACTTGAAAACCATCAGATTGTTGACATTGCAGCATCGGCCCAACTTGCTTGCGGCTGCTCATTTACTGGTAGCGTTGATGATGCTTGGGCTGCAGTTGAACCTGGATGGAAAGTAATTGATCCAACAGTCCCTGCAGCCGAAGGAGTTCTTATGGAAGGTACAATTGAAGGTGATTGGAATGTTTTAGTTATTGATCGAGGGCCAAGAGAAAATATTCCTGACCCAGAAAGATTTCAGATGATGTCTAACCAATTTCAAACAGCAATCTCTGCGGTTGAGCAGGGGCATATATTCAATGCAATGTTGCACAATGGTCGCGCTGTTGCTTCCGCTTTAGGTGATCAACTAGGCAGAAAAATGTGTAATGACCTTTCAGTTTTAGGCTGCAGAGGATCTAGTATTGGTGGCTCTGGACCCTCACTAGTAACTTTGATTCACGGCGAACAATCAGCGACGTTAAATCGGACAAAAAGCATGTTGGCTCCACGTGAATGGAACGTAATAGAAACAGGAATATGGAAGGGTGAGGCATAAACCCGAAGCCATACTGGCGCTGCTCCCGGAGGGAGCAGCGATGGGCATGCGTCTTGGTGAATCAGTGCAAGTCACTCTATTTGGCGAGAGCCATGGGAGTGCTGTAGGTGCCTTACTGGAAGGAGTTCCAGCAGGTACTGGAATTGATTTGGACATACTAATTGACGATTTAAAACGCCGTCGCCCTGGTCGCCGTCTTCTTTCGGCACGTGTAGAAACAGATCATTGTGAAATTCTTTCTGGAGTGTTTGAAGGGAAAGCTACAGGCTATCCTATTCTGCTGTTAGTGCGTAATCAAGACGCTAAATCCAGAGATTACAGTTTCCTCCCAGATCACCCTCGCCCAGGTCATGCAGATTTACCTGAAGCAATTCGAACAGGTGGTTTTGCAGACCCTAGAGGTGGAGGTGCACATTCTGGACGGTTGACTCTTGGTTTAGTAGCCGCAGGCTCAATTGTGCGAGATACAATTGAATCAAAGGGAATTCAGGTAGTTGCTCATTGTGCCGCAATTGGCCCTATCACTTCAGAATTCTCAAATGAGCGCGGGGAATCAGAAGCTTGTGAAGTTCTGAATTGCAATAGTCTCTCAGCCGCTGAAGAAATGTTTGCGAAAGTACGCGAATTACGTAAGGATGGCAATTCAATTGGTTCAACAGTTGAAGTTAGAATTTCAGGTCTTTCTCTTGGTTTTGGTCAACCATGGTTCAATGGTCTAGAACCTGCATTATCGAGAGGCTTAATGGCCATACCCGGAGCAAGAGCAATTGAATTTGGAAGAGGAATTTCTGTCGTAGAAATGCTTGGAACAGATCATAATGACTGTTGGAACTCTGATTCTATACCTGTTGGAGATGATGCAGATGGAGTAATTGGTGGTATGGCTACCGGATCCCCTCTACGAGTATTGGTACATTTCAAACCACCAAGTTCAATCTCAAAACCACAAATGACTCTACACCTCCCTTCTGGTGAAATGCAAGAGTTAACAATTGGTGGACGGCATGATCCAGTATTGGCTCCAAGAGCAGCCCCTGTTGTAGAAGCGGTCTGTCGTCTTGTTTTGGCAGACTTGATGACACTTTGTGGTGATTGATATGGGTTATCAAGTTCACAAATTTGGTGGGTCTTGCCTTACTTGTATTGAAGATATTTCAGCGATTACTTCGCGCGTTAGAAATTCATTAGGCCAACCATTAGTAATTGTTTCAGCATTTCATGGAATTACTGACCGTATTATAGAACAGATTAATCGTAACAATGAGGCATCAATCGAAGCCTTTGTATCATCAGTAGAACTTGAGCATTTAGAACTAATTCCTGAAATTGTTGATTCTCCTTGGTCCGTTCGCTTTGCAGAGACCCTCCATTATTTGAAAGTGAAATTACAATCGTATTGTGAAAACCCTTCTGTTGAAGTTAGATATGATGCTTTAGCCTGTGGAGAAAGATTGTCCAGTTTAGCAATATCGGCTGCATTGGATGCAGCAGGCATACCGGCAATTCCCGGCTGGTCTGAGGATATTGGAATTTCAGTTATTGGGAGTGGTGAATCTGCTCAAATTGATGCTCGAAAAACTCGTGAAATTCTAAAATTACCTTTGGGGGCAGTACCTGTAATTACTGGATGGTATGGAGTCTCAAATCAAAAAATCGCATTGCTTGGAAGGGGTGGTTCTGATTTATCGGCAACTGCAATTGCAGAAACTGTCAATGCTGACCAAGTTACAATTTGGAGAGATGTACAAGGCGTGCTTGCATTGTCCCCAAAATGGTCACTTCCTGGGCGAAATTTGAGCAATTTATCATATACTGAAGCTGCTGAATTGGCATTATTTAGTGAACCAATGCTTCATCCCTCAGCAGTAGATCCTTTGAGAATTCCAGGTATCCCATTACGACTACGACCATTACATGCACCCGATTTAGAAGGTACTATTATTGGCCCTTCTTTGATTACAGAATCCCCCATAGTACGAGCTGTTGGTTGCCTTCCGAGGTTAGTGCCAATTTCATGGACACTTTCCAGTGCACTTTCATTAGTTGAAAGTGTGTCAGATGCTACTGCTGCTTTAGGCATGGCTAGGATTCGTGTTGTATCCATTCGTGCCCAGCCAGGGCGTGTACGTATTCTTGTTAATCAAAAGTCAGCAACTAGGGCTGAAAGAATACTGAGTGAACGACCATCTTTACCCACGCCATTGGTTGGTGAATCAATTTCCATTCTCTGTTTCGTTGGAGAGGGGATTGGACAAGATCTAAGCGTTCGTTCTCGTATTGAACAAGCATCAATTGAGGGTGGTGTGACACTTTCATTCAATGCAGATGAACATCGCCCCCATGCAATTCATGCTGCAGTTCCTGCCCAGCAAACAGAATCAGCCCTACGGGCATTATGCCTTGCATTGGATTTACTAGTAAATTGAATTAGTCACTCGATTCACGCCATTGTTGAATTCGCAATGGAATATTTGCCGCGAAAATAGTGGCAACAATAAGGAATACTAGCATAGTTCCCAGTGCCACACCGTAAACACTAGTCAATTCAACAGATTCAGAGAGTCTGTGAGCAGTTTCAGGATCAAAAATACCGAAGAACCAAGGAATAATGACATTTATCATCAATGTAGCAAGCGCAACAAATGTTGCAATTAGTGGAGTTATAATCAAACTAATGTGGTATTTGCTGAGAACTTTCTTTACATTCATAACATACACTTCTCCAGTTCGAATACTGGTGTCTAGCATAGAGAATCGAATAATTCCATTTGTAACTTCGATGTACATCACAAGGGATACAGCGTAAATGACCAGAAGAAACTTGACCCAACCTTCATCAAGACCGTCAAGCACACCAGACTCAAAATTAACTTTGGATGCTGCAAATCTTAGGGATATAAGGATGAATAATACATATGATGCGAGGAGGCCCCGAGCATCACGACGGAAAATACCGTAAAAACCAGCACCTAATGCTGATACCACAATTAGTAAGTGTAGAATTTGCCCTAGAGCATCAAAACCAATCCACAATGCAAATGAATTCCAGAAAGTTCCATCGACAGGTGTGATTAGGTAAGTGAGTACGGCTAAAATCATCATCAAGCCACCACCTACCAACTGAAGAGTTTGCACCATTCGATCGGCAGGTAAGAATTTCATTTTTGGAATTAGAGGTCCACCGAAAAGGCTCTCAACAAAAGAGGGAACGTGAACCTCTGGAACTGCATCTTTCGGAATATCACTACTTCCAGTCATCCTCCCTGCAATTTTTTTCCGACTGGGGGCCGATGCACGAATTGTCTTACCATCGTACAAGTGGGATGTATCTCCAGATCTACCTGCTGCCATTTTCTCACCTCAGAATCCTCGTGCGCCTGCCAAGGCTGTCGAAAGGAGCATGTCGGGCTCCCAATCCATTACAAAGGCTCCAAGACCTCGCAACTCACTAATCAAAATATCTCGTTCAGTCTTTAGGACCTCATACCCTGTACGATCTAGTCTCTTTGCATCAAACTCAAATTCTAAACTCGATGGGCTCAATATCGTCACATCAAATTCTCTTGCGCGGAAATCACGCACTGCGTTTACTATTGTCGGGTCACCTTCTAATGGACTGAGAATAATAATTGGGCTACCTTTGTTGATGTGAGGCATTATTCGATTGGTAACAACCTGTAAAGGAGTATTTCCTTTTGCTGCAGCGCCCGCAAGTTTGGTTAACAATACATAGAGCTGTTTCTTCCCGGTATCTCGGTCGACACTATTGATGTCATTACCATAAATGACAAGTCCTACAGAGTCACGTCTGCTTAGGAAAAATTGAGCCAAACTAGCTGCGGCTCGCGTACTATATACTAGTGAATTCCGACTCACTGGGCCAGTTTCAGCAATAGATCGACTATCAACAATTAGGATGATGTCAGATACAGCATCTCTTTCAAATTCGTTAACCATCATCTTACCACTTCTTGCATAGGCAGACCAATTGACCTTCTTCATCGCGTCACCAGGGATATATTCGCGCAAATTGTAGAAATTCGAACCTTCACCAGGTTGACGAATGTTCACAGCACCAGTGAAAATCTTTGGCACTCGACTCTTCACGAATGCATCCTTGAGGTCTTCCGTTTTAGGAAACACAAGGAAATCATCATACACATGGATTTCCTTTTCTTTGTGGAAAAGACCAAACGGATCTTGTACTCGAATACTGACAGGCCCTAATGTGTAAAATCCACGTAATGGGCACTCCATTGTATACTCAATTAGTGTTTCACGACGAGGCCCCAATTCCATCAAGATGTAATTGGCTCCTTCTTTGATGCGCATTACTTCAGGCACAGTGTCTTTGACTTCAAGAACCTTAGAGAGAGGAGATTCATTTTGTAGGCGTAAAGTCACTTGGATTTCACCATCTTCAAAGATACGTGCGGCGGAAATTTTGCGCATTGCAGAAAGAGATGCTAATGTGGGCGCATCTTCAGTTTCTTCATCTTCATCAATTCGTCGACCTGTTGAAGCAACATCAGCATGCGCAGCACGCAATGCAGCCCATGTCAGGAAGGATAGGAATACCACGGCAACAGTCACAAGTTGTTGGTTTCGTAAAACGAGACCAAGCAAGTACAACGCTGTCGCTAGACTAGCGAACATTGCTGATTTGCGACTCCATGCCATGACAAATCTTCCTATTCAACGCAAATTAACACTACTAGTGCCTCAGACAGTTGGTACTGGAACTTCTCTGAGAATAGCTTCGATGACTTCTTGCTGCTCTAGTCCCTTAATCTGATGCTCAGGTTTGAGAATCAGACGGTGACTAACCGCTAGCGGTGCAACAGCCTTCACATCATCAGGTGTGACGAAGTCGCGTCCTCGCATTGCAGCAGCAGCACGACTGGTCTTGAGTAGTGCTTGCGAACCACGAGGTGATGAACCGACGAGTACACGAGGGTCTTCACGAGTTCGAGCAACAATTTCAACCATGTACATGCGAACAGCTGGATCGACGTATACGTCTTCGACAGCTTGTTGCATTGCAACTACGCGTGCAGGGTCTGTAATGACATCAACATCAACCGCATCCTTCTTTCGAGTAATACGGCGAGCTAGAATCTCATCTTCATCAGCACGGTCAGGATATCCTACGCTCATCTTGAACATGAATCTGTCAAGTTGGGCTTCAGGTAGTGGATAAGTTCCTTCTTGTTCAACCGGGTTTTGTGTGGCCATTGTTAGGAACGGACTTGGTAGTTTGTGGGTGACTGTTCCAATTGTTACTTGCTTCTCTTGCATAGCCTCCAACAAAGCAGCTTGTGTCTTTGGAGGAGCACGATTAATCTCGTCAGATAGCAATAGGTTGCAGAAAATCGGTCCAGGCTTGAATGTAAATTCGCCCTTCTTTGCATCGTAAATGTTTGTACCAGTGATATCTGCAGGTAGTAAGTCAGGTGTGAATTGCACACGCTTGAAGTCGCACCCTAGTGCGTCTGCGAAGGTGTTTGTCATCAATGTCTTTGCAAGTCCAGGATAATCTTCGAACAGCAAGTTGCCGTTTGACAGGATGTTCACTAGAACATTGTCAATAACGTGACTCTTACCAATAATCACTTTGGACACTTCAGCGCTAATTGCTTGTCCAATTGCACCTACAGCAGCGAGTCTCTCGCGTACTTCAGGTGTACTCTGATGCTTGGGTGCCTGCGGGGCAGCCGGTGCCGGAGCCGGAGCTTGTGCCACTGGCGCAGGTGCTGGCGCAGGGGCAGGTGCTGGGGCTGGGGCAGGGGCCGGCGCAGGAGCCGCGGGTGCGGCTGGGGCTACGGGTGTCGTTGGCGCGGGTGCGCCTGGCGGTGGTGGTGCCTGCATTTTTTTTCACTTCTCCTCTCTTTTTTCACGCGATTTTATCACGATTTCTTCCCCCAACGACGAATCGTTTGGAGTAGCGTTCGCAACTCCTCGGGGGAATAGGTCCGGTTCTGGCTATATGCTAGTTCCGTAAGCCGGGGGTCGCCAATCATGTTCTGCACTTCAGCAGGTGGTTTCAAGGCCATTTCATCCCGGGTAAGATCGTAGAAAATACGAACCTTTGCCATCAACGCTTCTTTCACACGCTTACGATAACTACCTGGGTCAACTTTCTCCGGTCTTTCTCTAAATCTTGTCAAATCAAAGACATGTCTCCAATTTGACTTCTCTGGTACGACCATAATCGCAACCATTAGTAGTAATAGTACATTCAAAATAATGAGCCATTTGAGGAAGGAATCGCTTGTTAAGAGGACAATGGTAGCCATTGCATCTGTGAAAGGTGCACTCATGATTCCAGTTACGTGACGACTTTCATCGAATACGATATAGAAATTGGAATGTGATAATTTTATTGTGTTGGATAGTTCTTGATTATCAAATTCCATCATTGAGAAAATTAGTGATTTGAAGAAATATTCATTTCCGTTCCATCGAATTGCCCATGCGTCTTCCGTATTACTCCCACTCATCTTCCCCATCCAACAATGCGAAGATGGAATGCATTCAGCACTCATCCCGGTATTTTCCCCTTCTTCGAAATCCCATAGCCTATTACTGAATGCCGTTTGATCTGATACGAATACGATGGAACCTGTAACATCAATGTCTGAACGACTATCGCTGGAACCGGCTTTGTAATCTTGAGTTTCAATATTGGGATAATCAATTCGTACAACTAAACTCAAATTCCCAGGGGCTGGATTCAAATCGTTACCACAGTCTCCATCTCCAGCAACATCGATACAAGCTCCTCTTCCTGCGTGAGCGAGAACTTTAATTTCTCGATTATCATTATTATCTTCAGAGAAATTTTCAACCATCATCCCTGTTGGTGAACGGAACATAACTGGCATCCTGCAACCGTCAAAGGAATGGATTTCCAGATTTGTTTTCCAACATCCTTGTCGGAGAGCTGATTCGGACATTCCATCAACAGATTCGTTAATTGACGATAGCCCCCATACATTTCTCCAATTTTCAGGCATGAATTCTTGTGTCGCTGGGTCAATTTGATCCCAATGTTGATCTTCATCAAACAAAGGTGCATTTTGATATGTAACTCCAAATTTTGCAGCAACGCGGTTGGCATTAGTATTGTCTGCCGCAATAATGACTTTCCCTCCACGTTCAGTAACAAATTCGTGAATCTTACTTGCTTCAGTTTCATCTATTGGTTTCTCGGGAGCGACAATTACCAACAATGTTCGGTGCGGGTCCTTCCAATCATTCACAAGCATTGGAGTAGACATTGTGTTAGCAATTGAGTAATCTTCGCCTCCATCACCTAGAGTTTCAGCCATCATGTTCAATTGACTTTCACTGGAATCAGTGACATATGCTGAGTACACTGTATCTTTATTTGCAGAGAATACCATGGGGAGGATTAGCGTTAGTAAAAGGGTCAGTACCAGAGAAATTGCAACAAATAGTCCAAATCGACTATTTTCTTCCTCTGTATCTGCCACATCTCTCGCCTCATTATTTAGATTCCAAGCCAAGGCTCGGGCACATCAACGCCCTCCCCAATCAAATATCGCAAATATAGGTTGCTGCACATCGATTGAGATAAAATGGGCAATTTGAAAGGAGTTTCAAGTTGACCCTTTGCGTATCATTTCTCTGTATCAGCATCTTTTTGAGAAGAAATATTTCTTTTTACACGCATAGTGATGGCTGCGAGTACCATCCCTAATGGTGTGGATAATATTGGGAAAAAGAGGAAATTATCATTCTCTACTTCTGCTTGATTTTCTGGTCCATCATCGTTACCTGTACTGGCATCATCGTTATCTGATTGACTTCCTATGGCACTTTCTTCAACATTTAGTTCAAGAGAATCCTTGTTCAATGAATCCCCAATACTTCCATCAGCCACCCCTTGTGAATATACAGTAATTTCAATTTCACATAAGCGAGTTGGATGGGCTGAAGAAGCATCGTATGAGATTACAGCACTCACACCTCCCCCTAAATCAGAATTCAACCAAGCTCCAGGATTTGCTTGTTTGTGTAATATCTCATCAAGAGAATTTTCTCCGTCAGAGTTAATTGTTAGCAAAGGACAATTATCATCAATTTCATAATTCTGAATTGAGTCTATTGCATTCCCATTATTTATGAGACTAACTTCCAAATATCCTTCTGTCCCTGCACTGATTGGATACCCTAAATCTTCGATTACAACCCCCCATCTGTGGAGATCAGGAACATATAATTCTCCTTCTATTGAATCGGTTGATATTGGTAGTGAATCAGGAATCGTAATGACTGACCAAGCAGTTAATTG
>Ga0066836_10000740_pt1 | contig 16504 bp, 13 predicted proteins | sample ETNtaG_18_FD_71568 | JGI IMG/M metagenome (GOLD analysis project Ga0066836, IMG submission 71568) | Marine microbial and viral communities from oxygen minimum zone, Eastern Pacific Ocean - ETNP201302SV91 | ecosystem: Environmental > Aquatic > Marine > Oceanic | place: Pacific Ocean: Eastern...
TCCCCTCGCTAATTGCCGGAGGTTCTTACCTTGCCCTGAGGAAGAAGGACGAGGTGGTTGTCGGACGCGGTACGGGAGAGGAACAGATTGGAGAGGGAATGATCGATTCGAGACGGTTCTCCATCGTCAGAAAGCTGCGTGCCGAAGGTGGGATGGCCGAGGTCTATCTGGCCAAGGACAGGCAGACCGGTGAGCAGGTCATCTGGAAGCAGGCTTCCCCGAGCAGGGTTCTGTCTGCGAAGGAGGCGAACAGAGCCCTTGCCAACGAGGTTGAGGTCTTCGAACGACTGAGCCACCCCCGGATACCGGAATACGTCGATTCTGGGTTCACGGTCAACGAGGAGGGGGACAGGGTTCTGGTCCTAATCATGGAGAACATCGATGGAGGGAGCTTGGACGACGAGATGAAGCTTCTAGTCAAGATGGGTGCCAGGCAGCCACTGGACAAGATTATCAGAGTAGTAACAGAGTGCTGTGAGGCACTGGACTACATGGCAGATCTGGACCCACCGCTGTACCACAGGGACATCAAGCCCCACAACATCATGATCGAGCCAGACAGGGGAGCGGTGCTAATCGACTTCGGATTGGCGAAGGAGGTCGCTGCCGGATCGAGCAAATCGCTGTCAGCTGGCGGGCACACGGCAGGATGGTCGCCACCTGAGAGGGAGAGGGCGGAGACTGGCCCCACCACAGACGTGTACAGCCTCGGGCAGGTGCTCTGGCATATGCTGACCAACGAGAGAGCGGGAATCTTCTCCGAGAAGGCGAAGGAGGAGAGGATCGTTGAGTGCGGGCACCCAGAATGGCTAGTTGACGTTGTAAACGCAGCGACGGTCCCCGACGAGCCGAGCAAGAGGATTGGGTCTGTTGCGGAGCTTAGATACATGCTGGAGAACGAGGGAGAGAGGCCGTGAACGATCGGACAAAGAGAGTCGATATAGCTGGCATCAGCGGGATGTTCGGGGAGTCTGTCACGGGAAAGAGGGAGAGAGACGAGGACTACATCGCCTGTGACGAGTTCGGAAACGTGAGAGTGGGGGTCCTCTGTGACGGGATGGGTGGCGGACAGAGTGGGGACCTCGCCTCAGAAACCGCGGCTAGGGTTTTCATCACCTGTGTCCGAGAATCCTCCGGAGGACTTGCGGAACGCTGGTCCGACGTACTGACCAGGCACAGAGCGCTCTCAGAGGCGATTGGGAATTGTCATGAGGCGATAGTTGCAATGGCAGGGGGAGTTGGTCTATCAGGATCAACACTGACAGCAGTGGTGGCAACGTATGGCCTAGAGGCCATCGAATCCATAGATTTGGTGCATATTGGAGACTCGAGGTGCTATCGAATTAGCCATTCTGGGGCTGAGATTCTTACGGATGACCACTCGGTTACTGGGGACATGGTGAGGGCGGACTACATCAAGATACACGAGATCGAAGATACCTCGGGTAAGAACACCCTGACCAGGAACATTGGAGATGAAGGGTCATCGTCGGCTGACATCGTATCCTTGGACCCCAGTGGCGGATCGCGCTTCTTGCTTTGCTGTGACGGGGTTTGGGGCCCACTTCATGGTTCAAACGGAATGTGGCTTGCAGATACCGATCCATGCAGCAATGAGTTCGCTCGATTGATGGTAGAGAGCGCGCTTGAGAGAGGCAGCACGGACAACTGCAGCGTGCTTCTCGCCGACCTGTCTGCTTGAAGAGTTGATATACGTCCAGTGTACTTGGGAGAACGTGTTCTCCTCTCGCGAAGTGGACTGGAAAAGAGGCTCGTCGGCGATAGCGTGCTACTACTCGATGAGCAGTCTGCCCAAGGATCTGAGAGGGAGGGTCAATCTCAATCCGGATACCGATTCGGCGATGCTTTACTCGGCTAAGTCAACGATCTGGCCGAAGAACAAGGACCTGGATCTGGGGAAGTCCAGTTTCAGGAAGGGATACAGGGGCGTTCTTTTCTGGAGGAGCGGCGTACTGGATATCCAAGTTCCCATCAAATTCCGCCCTACTCCCACCTCCCCTGTGCTCAACGGCACCATGGAAGTAGGGCTTTCTGTGGACGGTGACCTAGGCGCCTCGAAGCTCGTTGAGGGGGTGTTCACATCAAGGTCAGAAGTCAGCGAACTGGACTCAGGAGCATTGGTTTCGCTGGTAAAGAGTTCGATAAAGGGCAGGTTGAACACTATGCTGGAGGGGCTGGAGGAATCAAACCTCAGAGACCCGGGGGCTAGGGGGACTGCGAACAAGAAGGCAGAGGAGCATATCTCATCACTTCTGGGGGATACTGGGATAGTGGTGAGTGGGCTGAACATTCGATGGAGCAAGACTGGCGGAGAGAAACTGGGCCAGATGAAGGCGACCCTCGACAGGAGGAAGGACGTGATCGGCACGAAGCTCGAGGAGAAGGCGATAGAGAGGATGCGCAGCTCGAAGAATATGGAACATCTCGAGAAGCATCGCGCGGAGACGATTGCCAGCGAGTTCCTGGAGGAAGATAGGGCCAGGAGGGACACTGCGAAACTCAGGAGAAAGGCGGAGGTCGAGGAAGCAGAACAGGAGATGGATCTCAGGAGGCGCGTCCACGAGGGCAGGTCGAATCTGGCTGAAACCGAGTTCCAGGAGAAGGTAGATGAGCTGAAGCATCGCGGGGAGATGAGCAGGAAGATGGATGACCTGGACCTAACCAGGGCCAGAATCGACACCGAGATTTCCAGGAAGCAGGCGGAGTCTGATATTGCGAGCGATTCGAAGGACCGCGACGTGGATAGGATCGTCAGAGCCGCTCTGTCGATGAAGGAAGTTGAGATCAGTGAGGAGGCGATAGTTGACCTCCTAAAACCAGAGGGGGAGGGGGGAAGGAGCTACGACTTCAGCGAGGTCATCAACCCGGATATTCACGAAGACCTCGAACAGGGCCTTTACACGGCTGGGGAGATTGACGGATTCATCTCCGAGCTGGAGAGGATGACCAATAGCCCAGGGAACAGCAAGGAGAAGCTATCGGACATCTGGGCTGGCCTTGGAGTCTTCCACAGACATAGGGGTAACAAGGGGGGCAGCATGGATGATGCCATCGCCAGATCCCTTAAGTTCAACGAGAACAACACGATTGCGATGAAGTGCAGGATGGATTACCTCTGGAACAGGCATCCACAGCAGTTCCTTCCCGGGAAGCTAGAGAGGTTCGGAGACCAGTTGATGGAGATTGAGTCCCTATTGGGGGGGTTATTGGCACAAGACGGGGTCAGTGATTCGGATAGGTCGGAAATGATGGAACGTCACAGGAAGTGCCTGAAGGCCCTGAGTCGTGACGAGGAAAACGGGGGCGTCTGGAAGGACAAGATGGAAGCCAATTACGGGCTGGAGATCTGATGGGGGTGTGATGTCCTGCCATTCGTAGATGTTGACGGGTTCGTGAAGAGCCAGATTCTCAATCTAACCATTGCAGTGGCAGTCGGAGTCTGCGTGGGGTTATTCGAGGAAGTGCCCATTGACCTGGTCCCGGATGCTCTGATCTTCGGCCTCGCTGCTGCCATGGTAGTCCAGGAGATAGTCCTGGTCCAGAGGACGGGGGTCCTAGGCGGGAGGTACGAGAAGGAGATGAGGGAGTACACCGAGAAGATGCTGGATTTCTTCGACAGCAAGATGTTCTGGATCTTTGGGATACTCTCGATCTTCTTCGTCCTGGGGATGATCCCCCTTGTGCTTTCGTCCAGGGAGGTCGATGGGAAGTCCGTAGTCCGTGTTGGGTGCGTCGCGATCATCCTAACTCTCGGGGTCGATCCGATCCTCGGAACGCTTCCGAAGAAGGATGGCACCGCCACCATAGGGGCACTTGTGATCTATGCACTGGTCGTCCATTCCGGATTGAGCGGTTACCCTGACCTGGCAATCCAGCTGAACTCGTACGTGGGCTCTTTCTCGGCCGTTACCAGCTCTTCCATAGTGGTGACTTACCTTCTGCTGTCCACAAGATGGGCGTACATCCGCAACCTGTGCTACGGGATGGCCGACGGGTGGATCGAGTTCACCCTGTACATCGGCATCCCCCTCCTGATGATCCTCCAGACTGAGATTCCTGACTTCCTGAAGCTTGTCTTCAAGATTTACATTGGGGCCTACTAGATCTCGATTCCGAGCTCGTCGAACGGATTGACCTCTGCAGTCAGCAGCGCATCGAGCTCGTTGGTCGCATTGACCGAGAATAGGCCGTAGTCTATGTCGCTCCTGAGGTCATTGAGGACGTCGGGGAAGGCGAATCCCTCCACGGACATGACCTCCAGAAGCTGCTTCTCGAGAGCCGTGTTGACGTAGGCGTTGAGGACCGGTTGGCTGGATGCCAGCTCCAGCTTGAAAGAGTTGACCTCCTCCTTCGCCTTCTCCCCCTTGCCCCTCTTCTGCAGCCTGTCCGCCTTCCTGGCGTGGTCCCTGGCATTGGCGAGGCGGGAGTCGAGTATGCTCCGCTGCTCTGCGTGCCTCTGGTCTATCTCCTGCTTCATCTTGTTCTGCTTCCTTGTGGACAGCTTGACGTAGGATCGGATCCTGCTCCTGTTGAACCACGATATCATTGGCCCCCACCCCCGAGATGGCCATCCAGCTCCGACCTGAGGTCTCCGAGGATCCCGTCCAGGTTGGTAGACAGGATGGAGCCCTCAACGAGCTCGGAGAACTCGGACGAGGCCATGTTGTCGACCCGGCTGGGGTCGTACTCGACGCCGGCCTTGACGTCCTGGATCAGCATGACCATCAGCCTGTGGTAGAACTGGTTGGACCGCAGAACCGAGAGGACGCTCTTTGCGATGAGGAGGTCGGCCTTGACGTGCCTCATCTCCATGGCGGTGCCCAGCGCCCTTGGGACCGAGGACTCTAGCTCCTTGGAGGCCTTGGAGCGAAGCTTGTCGAGCCTCTTGTCCAGCGACTGGACCTCGTTTACCTTCCCGTCCTTGGCGTTCGAGAACCGGTTTAGGTGCTGGTGGTGGTCGTACTCGAGGCCGTCGAGCTTCCTCTTGGACATCTTCGCGAGCCTGTCGTAGATCGGCTTAGCCACGGGTATCCCAGCCTACTCCTCACTGTCGAGGATGTCTGAGTTGTCGATGTCAGTCACCCGGGGGAGGTTGTCCCTCACGTCCTCTAGCTGGTCGCCGGATGCCCAGATGGGGCTCTGCACGAGCTGGTCTGGGGAGGTCACCCTCTTGTTGAGTATCATCTGGAGCATCTTGACCGTCTCGTTGGTGTTGTCCACGGTCTGCTCGAAGCGCAGCTTCTCGGCGCTCTTCCTGTCGATGATTCCCGTGGACAGCTCGATCTCCGCAGTCACCCTCTGGAGTTCCTGGCTGTGCTTAGCGCCCTCCTTGGACTTGAGCTCGTTCTGCTGGCCTGTAAGCCTCGCCTTCTTGAGCTCGTTCTCCCTGATCTCCGCCTCTAGCTCGGCTATCCTCCCCTCGGAGTCGGAAATCTTGTCGGTGTTCCTGTTGATCTCGAACTTCAGATCCTTCTTGCCCCGATTGAAGGCATCCCTGTACTCCGTGGGGACCCCCTTCTCTCGAAGCCACCTGTCGTCGATTAGGTCGAATGCCTTCTTGCTGAATGGCCACATGGCCGCATGTGGGTGTAGTGCCTATTTGAAAATATCCTGAGATCGGCGGAAAAACGATGTTTCGACCCCTTCTAGTGCAGGAATCCCCAGGAGTGCTCGGCGTTTCCGTGCATCCACTCGTAGTCTGACTCGGTCCTCTCGCCTGTCCCGTCCCGGATGGAGATGCTTACCACCTCGAAGGGGTACTCGTTGTACGTGAGGTGGCTCACCAGCCCCCAACGCGTGGGCTGGTCGAAGGTCCACCTCGCCCTGCTGACCGCACTGATTCGCAGGTCAACACGGGTCGAGTCGTTCCACATCCTTATCCTGAAGTCGGGCAGGAGGTTCCCGTCCCCGTCAAGAAGCCCGTCCGACGATTTGGTAAGCTCGACCTTGCAGCGGTCGAACTCGTGGGTCTCGCCTCTGACCCTGTCGTGGAAGATACCCGCCTCCTTCAGGGGGATCCTTGTGGTGTCCCTCTTGCGCCAGGGCTTGTCGTCCTTGGCGGTTGCCAGTGGGGTGATGTGGGGCATGAACCAGTCCAGGTAGGAGCCATCGTCGAAGTGGAGCATCCCCCAGAACCAGGGGACTGAGGGGGCCTGTACCGTGACCTTCTGGAAGTACGCGGTACCCTCGGTCTCCTCCCCATCGACCACGAGCCTGGACCGCATTCCCTGCACCCTGAGTATGTCGTAGCCCATCCCCAGGGCGATCTCGTTGTTCCTGTACGTGAGCTCGCTGGGTGGCCCCCACCAGGGAGTCAGGTGTGCCTCGAAGGTGGAAGGGGCGCCCCGGGACCTGGCCTCCCTGTCGCTCGAGAGGCTGAGCCACATCGTCTTGTTACCCGGGTTCATCCCCATCGAGAGGTCCTCCCGGTCTAACGGGACGACTGCCCCAGCCCCCAGCCCGTCCCCGTCACCGGGCCAGAGGGGGTGCTCGTCGCTGACAACCGCCATGCGGCACTCGCGCATTGTCAGGGGCTCGTGCATGGCATCTCCGTCGTACCACCAGGCGCAGACCATCCCGGGTATCACGAAGCCGCCGTGGCCGTCCTTGTGCATCCTCGAGCCGGGCTCCCACCAGTGGCCGCTCACCCTGACTGCCTCCGTCTCCTTGGTAGACCAGAGGGTCATCAGCTGGCGGGACCGCTTCGGGTTGTTTGGGTCGGGCACCAGGACAAGGACCCAGTACCACCACCAGGAGAGGCCGTGGATGGGGGGCATCACGTCAAGTCGCCACAGGGACGAGAAGTCCCCCTCGAACTTGGTTGGGGCCCCCTGCATTCGCATCACATAATCTCCCTGCGGCTGAAGACCGACTTGGCGATGAATATCCAGGCAACGGTGACCGTCAGGAGTACCAGGAGGCTGTTCAGGAGTGCGACACCGGCTGATGCGGTCCCCAGCGTGTGCACGGGGGGCTGCCAGAACACGGATAGGCCGGAGTCGATACCGAAGGCACCGTCCATCGCGGCCCACTGGATGGTGTCTGGCCATGCCAGGAGGACCACCGCATCGATCATCTGCAGGGCCCAGTGGGAAATCGAGACGCTGGCGACGGCCCAATTCGGGTTGAGGATCGAGAAGCTGCCCATCATGAACTCCCATATCCCGAACACTATGCACAGGTACACCCCGTACTTCGGGGAGATGAGCCCCATTGCGTTGAACATCGACCCGTAGGCAGCGAGGACGAGCGTGGTGGCGACCCCGATTCCCATCCAAACTGGGATGTCTGAGAGGCGGACCAATTGGTCTCCCGGGCCCAGGATCGACGAGAGCAGCCCCACGACCAGTGAGAGGACGATGACGTAGCTTCCGGCTATCGCCAGGTATCCCGCCAGCCTGTAGACGATGAACTCGGCCCGGTGGATCGGCTTTGAGAGCAGCAGATGGAGGGTCCCGTTCTCGGTCTCGTCCCTGACCAAGCCGAGGGACAGGAACAGCGGGATGAACAGGCCCAGGAGGATGACGAAAGCCATCTTGCCTACCGCTATGACGAATGTCCTGTGACCGAGCTCCCCGATGTACTCCTGCTCGTCCGGGTCCTCGTCGACCAGGTAGTCCGCTTCGATCCTGGTTACTACGCCGTTAGTGGCTATCCATTGGACGTCGCACCTTATGCCGTTCCTGTTTTCGTCGTCCCCATAGCCATCATTGGCGGAGAGGCAGTCGCCGTCGTTGTCGAACCCGTGGCTGCCAGAGAGCCTGGACTCCGATGGGCAGTCGACCCTGCTGTCATTCCAGTCCGTCCCCCTGAGGACGAGCCCTTCGAAGCAGTCGATTCCGTCTTCGTTGATGTACATCTCAGGGGGTTCGGGCTCGACGTAGACCTCCTTGGTCCAGTGGCCCCATGAGAGGTAGTCGCCCTCCGGGACGGTCGCGATGCCCTCGCCCCTCCACTGTCCTACCACATAGTAGGTGGTCATGCCATCCCCGTCCGCGTCCCCGAAGTCACAGGCACCGTCCCAGAAGGACTCAAGGATCTCTTCCACCTCCCAATCCGAGCAGTCCTCCAATTCCGGGACGCCTTCCTCGTTCAGGTTCCAGTCCACGTGGGAGTCCCACCATTCGCCGGTATATTGGTCGTCGACCCATGATGCCTCGAAGAATGCGCTGCCCTGCCACGACTTATTGCCGACTGCCGACCGGTATTGGTCGTTCCAGTCTATGTCGCTCTCGGGGACGAAGACGCTTGCCCCAGGGTACTGTTCTGAGTCCCAATCCGGTGTGCCGTACTTCCTCTCTTGGCCCATCGGATAGCCATCACCGTCGTTGTCTTCGCTGTCCCCGTCGTTGTCGATTGGTTCGAAGGACTCCCTCACCGAATCGACGTAGAAGGTCAGGAGTAGTGCCATCAGGAGCACGCCCACCCCCAGGACCACCCATGTCGATATCCGATGCCTGAGCTGCCTGATGGTGAGCTCTATGATAGCCCCTGCCTTGCGGTCCATCCTTGTCCAAACGGACTCGGACAGGGAGTCCCCCCTCCTGTCCATCAGCCTTCCTCCTTGATCAGGTAGCTCAGCAGTGAGTCCAGGTTGTCATCCGGGTTCTCGATGCTCGTGATCCTCTGGTTCGAGCCAACTACTATTGAGGGGAGGACCGAGTGCGCTGCAGACAGGTCGTTTGTCTGGATCTCCAGCTGGCCATCCCGGGGGAACCTGACTCCGAAGACGGGTTCCTCTGAGATGAAAAGGTTCGCCAGACTTCTCGGGTCCTCGCAGTTGATCAGGATCCTGTGGGGGTGCTTGTCCAGGAGGCCACGGATCGCGTGCAGGTTCCCAATTGCAAGCAACCTACCATTGTGGAGAATCACTATCTGCTCGGTTATCCTCTCTATTTCCTCGAGGATGTGGCTTGAGACTAGGATGGTCTTTCCCTGCTCGCCCATCTCACGGATGACGCTCATGATGCTGGTCCTGGCTAGTGGGTCGCACCCGTGGAGGGGTTCGTCGAGGATAATCAGTTCGGGGTCATGGACCAAGGCGTGGGCGATCTTCACCCTCTGCCTCATTCCCTTGCTGAACTTTCCCAGCTCTTTGTGCATTACATCCGCCAGTCCCACGAATTCTAGGACGTGCGCGGACCTGTCGGTAGCCTCCTCCCTCGTCATCCCATGCAGCCTAGCAAGGGTGGTGACGAAGTCCAGGGCAGTCATCCACTCGTAGAGCTTCTCCGACTCGCTGACATAGCCGACCCTCCTGTAGGGCGAGGTGTTCACCCAGGGATCGACGCCGAAAAGCCTGACAGACCCCTGACTGGGCCTAATCCTCCCCATCATCAGCTTGAACAGGGTCGACTTGCCAGCGCCATTTGGACCCAGGACGCCTGTGACGCCGCCATCGATCGCCAAGGACAGGTCGTTGATTCCTATCACCTGCCCGTACCACTTCGAGACCTGGTCGATTAGTACAGCTGGGGGCTCTTGCCCCTCCATTGTCATTCTCTAGTCACCTCCAGTGAAGTGACCCGGGAGACGAGGAGCCAGATCGCAGCTGAGTTCATTACGATAAGAGAAACCACTGAGATTGACACTGGATGCTCGTAGTTAGGGGGAATTCCGAGAAGGGACTGCCCCATATGGGCGAGACAGTCGTATGGGCTCATTGCGTACATGAACGTGGTATCGAACTGGAGCTCCACAAGCAGAGATACCAGCTTCGTCCCATAGATGATGCTCAGGAACCCTATGGCAGCGAAGAATCGGCTTTGGCTGATGCTGGAGAGAGCTAGTCCAATCGAGGTGTAAGTGATTACCAGAATCGCTCCTGCGAGCATGCCCCCTAGGAAGATTGGGAGAGTGTCGGCCAGGTATGCCCATCCCTCTGCCTTGAAAACGATGGCGCTTGTGTAGTAGGCGAAGTACGAGAAGACGATCACGAACCCGAGGATAATTGCAACGCTGAGGTACTTCATGGAAATGTAGTCCATCCTGGAGATGGGCCTCGAGAAGTAGATTGCGCTCGTCCCGTGCTGCCTATCGTCAGAGATCATCCCGCCCACGACAACCGCGGTCAGAAGCGGCCACATGCATAGGTTACGCGGGAAGTATCCGAGGACCTGCCCCCACAGGTTGTACCTATTGATGCCCCACATCTTCTCGAAGAAACCCCCCTCGTCCCCGATGAGAGACGATAGGAAGAGCATGGGTATCGGAGTAAGGGAAGCTAGGAAGATCACTAGAATGAGGAGTCTAACCATGGGGTGGTATTGCCTGTGCCCCTTGCTGGTGAAGACTCCGTAGACATGATGCCTGAAGATTGCGTAGTTCCTCATCCATCTCGGTCCGAGTTCGCCTTTCCAGGGACGGTACTTCTGCTCGAAAATCTGCCCCAGAGACGCCTCGGAGCTGGCAACGACAGCGGTGGCTTCCTCGTCCCCGTCACCGGAGCCAAAAGCCGCTTCCATCCGAGTAACCCCCCCTTCGAGGTCCACTTTTTCCTCGGACAATCAGTCACCCCCAGTGTGTTCCGCCGTCATCAGGTCCTCGGTTCCCTTGATCTGCGATCCTAGCTTATCCATCACCAGGAGGAAGACATCTTCCAGATCGGGTTCGTATTCCTTCATCTGGCGGACTTGCACTCCGGCCGAGACAGCGGCTTCGAGCGCCTTGTCTATCGTGGAGTCGTTTTCCAGCTTGACCCGGATTATCCTCCCGAGTCGCCTAGTTTCTAGACCCACGGAAGAGAGCTCCTTCTCCATCTTGCTGGCCCCTCCCCAGATCACCAGCTCGATCTCCTTGTCCACTTGCTCGACGAGGTCATCGATACTACTCTGGATCACTATCCTTCCCTTGTGAATCATCACTATGCTGTCACATAGATCCTGGACGTCATCCATCACGTGACTGCTCATCAGGACTGACCTCTTGCCTTCTCGGACCGTCCTATTGAGAGTCTGGAGCATGAATTCCCTTGCCCTCTGGTCGAGTCCATTGGTTGGCTCGTCGCAAATCAGAATGTCGGGATCGTGCACCAGCGCGCATGCTAGCTTAGTGGCTTGGAGCATCCCTGTGCTGAATGTCTCGATCTTCCTGTACCTCTGGTCCTTGAGGCCGACGTACTCCAATACCTCGTGTGCCCTCTGGGTAGCATTCTTCGAGTTCATGCCGAGTAGCTCTCCGGCGTATCTTACTTGGTCTACTGCAAACAGGTTGGGATCCAGGGCATTGTACTCCGGCATGTAGCCTATCTTCGATCTGATCTGCTCCCCCTCAGTCCGAATATCGTGACCGAGTACCGATCCCTCGCCTGAAGTTGTGGTGATTAGCCCCAGTAGACACTTGAACAGGGTGGACTTACCTGCCCCGTTTGGGCCCAGGATTCCAACGGCCCCCCTTGGTATCTCCAGATTGATGTCATCCAAGGCCAAATGAGGGCCGTACATCTTCCGCAGACCCTTTGCGATGATGACGGGGGCCTCGGATAGGGGTTCTTCGTCAGACATGATGGACACCGACTCCCTTCGGGAGTCGTGCCGTGGTCATACGCCAATCACTTGAATGAATCCCCGGAGCGTGCCAATCACGTGTCCTGCTTCATCGCGCCTTCTCTGACCTTCACTGCTACTCCCTTTCTCAGGTAAGACATCTCCAGATGCGTGGTTATCGGAGTCCCATGGGCTACCAAAGCACCAGTCGAGTCGACCACTATGCAAGGCTGACCTGGAACCAGATGTGAGTCGGCTCCGGAGATGTACCCATGCATGACGTTCCTGCCCTTGCCAACGAAGGGCACAGCATCATCGATGATGCACACCCTTGGGATTCCGGGGAAGCCTGAATCTTCCTCACTGGACCCGAATTCGGGAACTGGGGAGTGGTTCAGGCCATTAGCAATCGAGGCCCCGTGTGTTGTCAGAGAGATTCCACCGTCAGTTAGCCTAGGAGAAAGAATGTGATTCCCTCCGGAGCTTACATTCACTAACCGGTCAGTTCGAGACTTCCGACTGGTCATTTCGTCAGTCATCTTGCAACCGTCTGAGGGGTTAATTGCGCAGAGCAAGGCCAATTTATCGACGACTGAGCACCTATCTAGCCACGACCTGACCTCTGTTGCCTTGGTTTGATCTTCCACTCCCTCGCGTGGGATTTCTCGAATCAGTGGGACTTCCGAGAGCCCAAACTCCTCGAGTGCATCGAGAATCTCCTGGTCGTCGAAGATCGAATCCCATATCCCATCTGGACCTGTCAGATGGCACCAGGGGGAGACGTCCTCTATGGAGAATGGAATCAGTCCGATTGGTGTGGAAACCATCACGACCGTCCTCGGTTCCTCCACCAGGTGCTCGATCACTGACCCCAATGCGGATATTCGCCATGGAGGAGGGACCCCCTCGATCAATAGGACTCGCTCTGGCGGGCCAGTTGTCGAGTCCCACCAAGAGCCTGGGACACGCCATCTTGTGGCTAGAAGTGCTTGGATGTGGAGGATATGTGGGCGGAATCCGATTTCATCGCCGAGTCCCTCCCCCCCTCCCCTAAGTGGGTTCGTAGATGCTATCATCCGAAGCACTGAGTCTCCGACCGGGCCATCGTCTGGGCCTTCCAACTGCTCCTGCAGCCATAGGAAAGCTCCCCTTAGGTATGGGGAGGCGTGGCTCCTCTTCTCGGCTAACTCCCATATAGTCCCATTTCGAATCGCCTCTCGGCATCTCGACAATTCGGATTGTGTAACTTCCAGGTTGTGCTTGGCCAAGATAATCGATCTCTCGTCCCGACCCATCGCCCTGACTTCCTGGGGCGTGGTTCCGAATAGAGCATGCGAGTTGAACGGCCATTCCTGTATGTCACCCAGTTTCACCGTTCCTTCGGGAGTCAGCAGGCGGTCATCTCTGGCGAAGATTGCGTAAGCAGCACTATCGAACAAGTCCACACCGAGAGCGATAGCCATAGGGAAAAGCATCGGATGGCCGCAACCGAAGAAGTGGACTGGCCTATCCGGGGGGAGGGTGGACTTGGATGCGAGCAGTATCTCGAATAGTTCCCGGTACCTCTGCTGCTCCATGAGAGGAACTATTCCTCCGATTGGGTGTATCGCAAACCCCCTTCCTTCGCTCTCGACTGAGCCCATTAGGAGTGATGATTCTGCCCTTAGGTCAGCATGAGTCCCTCCTTGGATTGGTCCATTCAGTAGCATCTCGGAACCAGAGACCGAGAGTGATGGCTTTGCGCGGTGTGCAGTCTCCTCGACTGCGCCCTCCAACTCTTCCCTAGTCATGTCCGGCCTTCCAAAGACGTCGAGCATTGTCCCTATGTCGACTCCCATGTCCCTCTGGAAAGTCACTATCTCCTCCGGGCCAACCTCGACATCCCCATAAACGTAGGACTGGAAGGTCCCCGAGTCAGTCACCACTGCCCCTGGGAAGTCGAGCAACGAGTGAATCCCATCCGAAAGTGCCGTGGTGCGGAGGTCTTCGTGCTTCCAAATCACGTACGAGTTTGTAATCAATGCCTCGATACCGTATTTTTCCCACATCTCCCTAGGCTCTATCGTCCTGAGATTGGGATTGATCACAGGGAGTAGCATTGGGGTGGTGATTGCTCCGTGCTTGGAGTGAAGTCTGCCGATTCTGGCTGCACCGTCCCTGTGTGTGATCTCGAAAAGGCCCCAGTCCTGTTCCCTGCAGGAATCAGGATCATTGCGTGCGGCCATGGCCCTTGCAGGGAGTGGATGCCATCAATCCTCGGTCGAGCGTGCCTCTACACAGAGTGACACTTCACCATCTGAAAGGGACAGCGAGACTTCGTCTCCCGTGTTGACTCGAATAGTCGGGTCATCTCGGAACCCGTGAGCGTAAGGAACGCCCAGTAGGGACGCAGCTGGGAGCGTGAGTGGGCACACATCACGATTCACGATTGCCAAAGGACCGTAGCCGGTGTAGATTAGGCCCATTAGGACGAAGGGGGCGACTGTAGAGCCCGAGCCCTTCGGGTAAATCAGGACCGTGTCCTTGATTGGGACACCATCTAGCGGGTGACCTGGTTCCTCTATCACTCCGGTGTCCCTGTTCACGTACCCTAGGTACGTAATCGGCACGTCAGTGACCAAGGCCTTGCCAGTCACCTCCCACTGGGTCTGGCTAGGTATGCCCCTACCCGTTGACTCGAAGGGGGTGTCCTGATGGGTCTTAGCAGTGTATATCGGGGTTGCAGAGTGTTCACCTAGCTCGGGTGGGGGCCCATCGACCAGTGAGTCATCAAACGCATGAGAGACGCATTCGATTATTGTAGCGACACTAGTTGGAATGCGGTTCAATCCACTGGTTAGGTAGTGTTCCGCCTTGAGGGAATTGGTCAGAAGATGATTGTACTTCGAACGATTGTAAGGAGTAACCTCTGGACATGTGTCCTTTAGCACAAGGGCACCTGCTTCCTCGAGCAAGTCTAACGTCCCATCTGCGGAGATCAGGTCATAATTGTGAGAACTCATGAACAACCAAAGCCTGTGATCGGGGATGGCTTCGCCCAATTCCATCCTTGCCCTAACTGCTGCTGCTGTTTGCCTGGCCTCTCCCACGCTGGCCTGAGGGCATCCGATCACAACCAAATCGACCCTTCCCCTTGGCGAGAGGTCCCTGTATCTCTGTTGGAGATCTTCCTCAGTGAATGTGACCTCGCCCTGGTATGATTCCACTTTTGGGGGATCTGATGTTATTCCATCCACCCATAGCATCGGACAGCCGTAGTTTGCTGCTGATGCAGTCAATGCCTTCTGCATTTCGAAGCTTGCCCTTGGCATCCCCACGAATCTAGGCATGGGGCCCCATGGCAGATCCCAAGTCGGCATTATCTGCTTGCCTATCCAATCCCCGAGGATGCTCCAGTCGGTTAGGTTTGACATCTCTGCCTCGACGTTAACAAGGATGTTCGGCTTCCTGTTTGATTCGAGGTGCAAACCCCACTTCGGGGCCCAACCGGTTAGTGCTGTCGCCAGTGCCGAGAGCCCAGACTCGCGGTTTGTGACCAACGAAGTGTAGGAGTTGGAATAGCAAACCGCGTTGGACTCGGCCCACGATCCTATACCCTCGGGGCTATCTATGCCACGATCGTATGGTGTACAAGACAGAGTCGCCTCTATCCCGAGCTCGGAGTAAGCGTGCACTATCTCGAACTGCTGCTCGAGGAAGTCGGGGTAGTCAATCCCCATCTCGTCCATCTTCTCGTGGTCGCAACCTGCCGAATTAAGAGTGGTTGGGATAGAGACCGCACCTTCGGGGTCTCCCGAGAGGTCAGATAGGAATCTCCTCAGGCCATGGCCACCGGTGATCACGCTGACTCCTGAAACATGCGCGTTGTCCACTGGAATGTACTCAGTAGCCCCTGCCGTGGAGGCCAAATCGACCACGAGACGGGCGGCCTTCTGCTTGGTCGGCCCCATTGAGCCATCCAGCATAGAACTGAGGTGGGCGGGTATTTCCACGCTGCATGGTCGGAGCGTCGAGCCTTGAATGCCACGCCGAATGTATAGGACAATCCACTATTCAGCAGCAGCCTACTTCTCGAACTGGCGCAGGTACGAAGGACACTCTGTCGACGTCATTTGTGTTCCTCAATCTCGAGACGATATCCCGCAACGAGCTAACTTCCCCCCTGATTTGCAGGGTGTCAACACAGGTATGACTCTCCGTTAGGCAGTTGTGATGGAATGAGGACACTTCTACAGAATGTGAGTGCCTTATGTCCAGAATCTTGGATTCGACCCCGTGTTGGTAGAAAATCACCATCACCCCCTCTGTTTGAGAGTCGTTGTCCATTGAGCTGAGATCTCCACGGCTGGCATCTGCGAAGTGAAAACTGGCATCTCTGAGGAACATGCTCCTGTTTTTGTATCCTGTTTCCTTGATCATGGAGTCTAGAGAATATAGGAATTCATTGTCACCGCTGAATGAGATAATCCGGCTCATGGCCCTCGAATGTATGAATAATTAATAACATTTCTTAAATATGTAATAATTTCCGTCCGGTTTTATGTCTGATGCGAGTCTACCGACTGAATTGATTGCACTAACACTGATATTGGCTCTGATTGGGGGTTTGACCCCCATATTCAGCAGAATGAAGGGGGATAGAGGCAATCTAAGAAAAATCACAGGACTGGCTTCCGGGATTCTATTGGCGTCCGCAGTTCTTGTAGTCATTCCAGAGGGTTTCGAGTTGGCTTCTGGGGGCCATGGAGATCATGGCCACGATGAACACGTCGATGAGGGGGCTTTGGCTGGATCAACGGCCCTTGTAATCCTCGAGGTTGAACATGGCGATATTTCGGCATCTGAGGGCATCGAAGAGATAGAGGAACTTCTCGGAGGACATGGAGAGCATGCAAACGATGACCACGATGAGGATGATGAAGGCCATGACGAAGGATTTGATTCGTCCCTATCCGAAAGCATTGAGCACGTCATTGAGGAAGTAGAGTCCGGAGAGATAA
>Ga0066836_10000741_pt1 | contig 16488 bp, 16 predicted proteins | sample ETNtaG_18_FD_71568 | JGI IMG/M metagenome (GOLD analysis project Ga0066836, IMG submission 71568) | Marine microbial and viral communities from oxygen minimum zone, Eastern Pacific Ocean - ETNP201302SV91 | ecosystem: Environmental > Aquatic > Marine > Oceanic | place: Pacific Ocean: Eastern...
GTTCGTGCTCTTGAACTAGGTTTTCATTTAAACAGTTTGCATTATGACGAATCAATCGAGATAATGTACCTAAATGTTCAGACAATTCAGGGTTGCGTTTATGTGGCATTGTGATGCTGCCTATACTATCCTTTTTAAAAATCTCATTCAATTCATTTATTTCAGGGCGTTGTAATGTATAAACTTCATGTCCAATCTTATCGAAGGTAGAAGAAATCATGGACAGTAATTGTATAAACTCTACCTGACTATCACGGGAAGATGTCCAGGATATATCCGGAATACGTAAACCCAGTTTTTTAAAAAAAATCGACTGCAGTTTCATTCCTCTCTCTGCGAAAGCGGACAGAGAACCAACTCCCCCTGCTAATTGACCGACTCCCATTCTTTTATGTATATCCTTCAGCCGTTCTAAGTGACGATGAATCTCACGCACCCATATTGCAACCTTAAACCCAAAAGTTATAGGTGAACCTGGCTGACCATGTGTTCGCCCAAGCATGGGTGTAGTACGATGTTTCTTCGCTAAGACTAAAAGTTCATGCTCAATTTTTCGTAAATCTCGGAATACAATCCCCCAAACTTTTAAAAGCGAAATTGATGTCCAAGTATCTGTGATATCCTGTACAGTGGCTCCATAATAGATCCATTCCCCGGCGGTGCCTTTACACATTTTTTTCAATTCCTGAATCAATCCATACATTGAATGCCCTGACTGATTATATCTATTATGGAGTAAATCCATATCTAATTTATTTACATCGCAAACTCTCTTGATCTCCCCTATAGCTTCAAAGGGGATTATATCCACTTCTGCCTGTGCTTCTGCTAAAGCGCTAATAATCTCAAGCCATGCTTGCGTACGGGGAATTTCATCGAATATAGAACGCATCTCATCTGATCCCCAATTACTGCCAAATATCTTAGAATCAATCATGTGCACTGACATATGGATTCTACCCTTTTAATTAATTTTTTTTCTGACTCAATGAGCCAGGATTTTTCTAAAGTCATCCAATGGTTACAATCATTGATTTTACTCCGAAGATCAGTAATCATTGTATGAACGGATTTTGATGATGCACCTCCAGGGCTAGTCCTTGTTTCTATAATGGCTTCTGGATCCATGATTTGAGCAATATAACCATCAGATATATTTAGAGAACAATTTATTATATCCTTAGCCGCATCGTTTATCAGATCAGCATTGAGTCTTTTTCCTCCCTGAGTTGAAAACCTTATAGCCCGGCCAACGATAGAATGAGCTGCTTGCGCATTAATACCATATCGCATCATGATCTCTTCTGCAAGGTCTGTGGCTCCAACTAAACTCTCTTCTGCAGCAAGACGCATTTCATCTTTATTGATTTTCAAACCCGAAATTGTTGACGAAAATAACTTTAAAGCTTCTTTGGTCTGCATCAACCCTTTTGGTACCATACCATAGGTAAAAATTCGATTGTCAACTTGTCCTGATGGTGTCATTTGCAGGGCTGCTGTGGCAGATAACCGCCCTATCATCTCTCTTGCGACTCCTCGTGTATATGCTAGGCTATAAGGATTTTTCTTCTGTGGCATAATGACACTTATCCGTGAATGACTTTCAGATAGGTCTATGAAATTAAATTCAGAGGTAGCCCAAATCTGCAAATCTTCTGCCAAACGATCTATATTGCACAATATTGCTTGAGTAGCAGACATCAATTCTATTGGGCCATCAGACTGCCACATAGCATCCCGCGTGTGCACAACTAAACCTTTAAAACCAAGTAATTCAGCCACAAGCTCTCTATCTATTGGTAATCGCGAACCATTTGTACTACCTGTACATGCAGGACTTTTGTTAGTACGCTTATAAGCAGATTTCATACGATCAAGGTCACGAGCCATATGTTGGACAAAAGTCAACATATAATGTGCGAGTGTTGTTGGGTGCGCTCTTTGTAAATATGTATAATCTGGAAGCAAAGTTGAAACATGGTCTTCACACAATTCAAGCAATGTTTCCATGAGTTTTAAAACATGCTTTATCACTTCTAATAATTCAGTGCGAGTTACAATTAAATAGGCTAATGTAGAAACCTCCCGCCGTGGACGCCCAGCTTGCAACCACCCTGCTGTTTCTGGAGTTCTTTGGATTAACATTTCAACCCGATTAGTATAAACATCTACCAATTCATTTTTAAAATCGATATTCTCTGCAGGAATATTATGCATTTTAAAAAGAGCGCTTAGTAATGCCACTCTTGCATCCTGAGGAATTAAATCAATTTCAATGAGCATAATCACGTGAGCAAGATCGGCAAGGCTCATTCCATGGTAAAGTAATACGCTATTATTTACTTCCATTCTAAAACCAGAACTCACAAGTTCATGAGCAGGGTCTTTTGTAAAGCGACCTGCTGCCTTATTTATTTGGCTTCCGTCTTTATCCATTTTTCAATTTATTTTCTGAAACAAAGTGAACCAAGGTTTCATAGCGCAGTCCTTGTCGTAAAGCTTCCAGCCCAAGGATATCCCTGGGAAGAATATTCCCTAGATTTACATTAGATCCAAAACGCTTGATAAAAGAAGTTTGTTGGTGTTGTTGAGGTGCTTCCCAAATTATATCATTTTGTCGATGATTGATCCCTTCCAAGATAGATATAACTTTTTTATCTAAAATATTTCCTTCATTATCATAAACACCAATATTCTTTCCTGATTCTCGACCCTCAATGATGACCTTTTCTGCACCATGATCCAAATCTAGAATAATATCCTCGCATATTTGTGAAATTGGAATCTCGACTTCAGAATCCTTTGCGCCTACTTCTGTAATCACCTTTAGTCCAGCATCCTTTGACCTTTTAATAGTATCAGACCTTTTTTTTCGATCTATATTGAAAATCCCATCCGAAATTTCAATCATTGAAAATCCTAGATTTTTTACCCAATTTATATATTGAATATCCTCCTGCTGTTGGTAGGCGATCTCCATAAGGGTACCGCCTGGATAAATATCAATACCACTATTTATAGCTAAATCAATTTTGGTCCGTAAAAAGGTCTCACTTACTAAGACTGCAGTACCAAAAGAGAGTTTAATCTGGTCCAAATATTCACCAGCCATATGGATAAGATCTTCTGTCCCTCCCAGACCTAGACAACGATCGAGCATCATTGTGATTCCAGATGATCGTGGTTTTTTCTTGATTCTATCTTGGGCTAATTTCTGTAACCAATAAGTCATTTTCTAGCTTTTAGTTTTTACTTACTGTTTATGAAACCCAATTAACGTTTCCAGAGCGTGTTCAACCTGACGAAGTGTGGATCCCCAAGGAACAACGACCCTATGCCCATCCTCTTCAATCTCTTTTTCAAGGAGGCAGCATTTAGTTAATTGCAATGCTCCATTATTATGTTTGAAATTTCGTGGGCAAATATCAATACTAAGAGGTTTGTCACCATAGAAATGTTCATGAATCTGAATGCTTCTTTCACACCCCAGCATTAACCAATTGTGTCTATTAGGATGTTCATCAAGAAAATAAGTGGGGATTTCAAAATCCAAACCAGATGATCGGCAAGGCACAAGCAATGCTTCAGTGTTTTGGACGTTATCAGCTAAATCACGAATATCAATTTCCTGAAGCTCAAGTTTAATAGCCGGCAAGTCTGCATAGGTTAATACATGCTGAACCATTCGTAACAATTTGGGTGGCTCAGGAGGGATAACTTCTAAAACTTGAATTCGAATAGGATCGGGGTGATATATAAAGTTGACATGGTCATCAAGACCTCGCACTATAAGAGTAGATTGTTTACTAAGGCCCAACTCTTCAGCTTTGTTAGCTAAAGCTGTATTATTGGCTGTATCTACTGTACGGTCTTCTACAAGAACACATCTTTCTGAACGGGCTAATAATACCAAGTCTGTTATAGGGCTGAATAATGAATCACCTTTCTGACGATCAATCATAGCGATTACGCAAGATCCACTGTTTTCTAGAATTATAAATTCTGTATGATAGTATGCTTCTTTTCCAATTAAATATTTCCTTATTTTATTCTCTGTCATACTACCGATATAGGGTTGAACACTAACTTTGCGGTAAGATTCAGGTACAAAATTTTTGGGAAGGGGACTTAAACTATTTTTATTCACATTTATTATTCTATAAAAGGCTAGCTAGATATTTCTGAGATCAATTTGTAATAATGTTCTATGTGTTCTTCGCCAGTTCTTTCCCAGCTGTACAATTTAGCTGTCTTAGGTCCAGATGAAGATAATTGCTGTTTCAGTTTCATATCTATTGCAAGAGTTACAATGCCTGATGCGATTGATAATTCATCTTTTGCATTAACCATAATAGCATTTTTACGATGCTGAAGGTATTCGTTAAATACAGGTATATCCGATGTTAGTACCGGTAAACCCGATGCCATCGCTTCTAAAACAACTAGACCCCACCCCTCTTTAACTGAAGGGAATAACAAACTGTCAGCAGCATGATATAGTTTCGGAATTTCTTCATCTTCTACAGTATTAAGTAACAATAGATCTTTACCTATTTCTAAATCTGAATCATTTAGGCAATCAAAAAATTCTGTTCTATAAGGCGTATAGTCAAAAAGAGTTTCTCCTCCTGCAATAACTAGAACAGATTCCATACCTTGGGTTATTAACTTACGTCTTGCGGAATCGAAAGCCCTCAAAAGACGTATACTATTTTTTCTTGGTTCTATTCCACCGATAGTTAAGAAAACAGTCTTCCCATTTACATCAAATTTTTTCTTTGCATTATTTCGCTGTATTTCAGTGGGTGGACGAAACCTATTAATATTTACACCATTATATATCCTATGACTATCTAACCCAAATTCGGATTGAAGCCGGTCTTTCCAGTATTCACTCACTACGATCCGGTAATCCGGCTTGTAAATAGAATCTTTCTGACATTGAATTAACCGTGGAGTTACAAAATCATCAATATGATGGATTGTTCGAATAAAAAAAGAACATAACCCCTTTGCAGATGCTTTCCACAATGCATTAGCGGAGACACAATCCTGTGCATGGTATATATCAAAAGGATTATGGGTATGACGAATAAGAAATTGGAAATATGTATCAATAAAGCGCTCAATGCGAGTATCTAATGATTCATTTTCCTCACCCATTTTGCATGGAATTAAGGTAAAGGCAAATGAAGTAGATCGAAAAAAGCCTTGGTCATCTTTGCCCAAAGCAAAAATGTGCACTTGATGTCCCATCTTATGCATTTGCTCAGCTAATTCTAATGTATGAACCACACCACCGCGTGGTTTTGTGGAATAGGTTAATAACGCAATCCGCAAGGATTCTTGTCTAGTATTAATCTTCATTAATAATTATAAATAATATTATCCATCTGGAATAGTATGAGAATGACCAAATGTTTAATTATTCCTTATTTTTCCCTTTACTGGTCTGTGATGATTCCTTTGTCTCTTTCTTCCGAGCTTCTTTGATAACCTCTTTCAATGTTTCAGGACTTTTCCCTGCAGCTACTTGCCTTGCGACCTCATCAAAACCTCTACCTGGATCTATTCCTGAATTATCGTACTGACGGCTCATGCTCTCAACTGTTTTTCTCGGATCCACGGCACGCAAATCACCTTCACTTGGTTCCCCCTTACTTTGAATCCGACTAGGCCTAGATATAAGCCGCTTTAAAGAAGAACTGGCGCAATGTTGGCATTCTACCGATTCAGTATCTACGGATTTAATTGAGCGAAAGAAAATAGATGTAGTATTTTCGCAGTTATTACACTTGTATTCATAAATAGGCATCAATTACTCCTTAATTCAATCCTGCACCTACAATAGCCGCAGCTACTTTAGCCGCTTGTGCATTTGTAGGCAATACTAATGCACCTGCGTTGCGTAGATATTCTTCCTGTATTTTGAGTCCTTGATGATCATTGTGAGAACCACATACATGTGCAACTACAGACAAATAACGATTATTTTCAATCGCATTTTCTTTTGCCTTCTGTATCGTTTCAGCTAAACCAGAAGCAGGACTATCATGTGAGCCATACCCAATGACCACATCGATAAGAATAACAGCAACAATGGGGTCACTGGCTTCCTCTTTTATTCGTTCCTGTCGTAATGATAAGTCTATCATTGGGTGCGGTCTAGACTTTGTAAATTCTTCCTCGCCCATATCAATACAACTGTGTTCCTTACTGATTTGGCTGTTTTTTAAAGTCCATTTTTTTGAAGTTTCTACATTAGAATAAATTTCCAGGGAATATCTTCGAAAAATATCGATGGCCTCATCGCACAAACTTCCACCAGAAAAAAGTCCTCTAATGTATTTTTGATTCTTGGAAAATTTAGCACGCTCATTATATGCCATTTCGAGAAGTGCGCTTGTTTTAGTTACAAAAAATGGATCCGTACTTTTATTAATAATAGAGTGCACTGCTTCAGCAGTATCTTCAATCGTCTCCGTAAAATAAATATTTTCAAATTTTTGGGAAGGCTTAAAACCTAAAAAATTAACCACTACAGGTTTTCCACTTTCTAGAGCTTCTTCCATTATTTTAGGTATAACATTAATCGATGGAGGTTTCGAAATTAGTACAATTAATTCTGTAGAAGGATCTGAAGCAAGCATATTGATCCCCTGTTTCATCATTATCCCGCCAATTGTATCAGTTAAATCACGCCCTCCTACACCAATAACCTGAGAAACCCCAACTCCCATACGATCCAATAGAGTTGTGAATTCTTGGGTACCAGTACCCGAAGCACCTACAACCCCTACGGGCCCTCTATCCAAAACATTGGCAAACCCTAGTGCTATTCCATTTATTATAGCAGTTCCGCATCCCGGCCCCATAAGAAGCAATCCTTTTTGTTTTGCTATCTTTTTTAATCTTAATTCATCTGTTAGTGACACATTATCGCTGAAAAGCATCACATTCATATTCATATTAAGGGCTTTGGCAGCTTCAAGTCCTGCATAGGCTCCCGGAACTGAAACAAATAGCATGTTCGCGTCTTGAAATACTTTATATGCCTGGCCAAAAGATTGAGGGAGTCTCTCTTTATTATTTTTTACGGTCTTCTTTCCACCATTACTAAGCACAATTTCGGCCTTTGCCAGTGCATTCTCCCCGATTACCTTAGACTTAGCTTCAACCACAAATATCAGATCATTGGCACCAGCATCCTTTACAGCATCTGTTAAAAGACCAATTTGCTCTAAAACCCTTTTGTTGGAGCCCGTCCCCATTGCTACAAATGTTCTTTCGACAGAATCCAAATTTGACAATTCTTTAGAAACCTGCATTAGACGCACCGAATCATGGTATGCTCTAGGGATAACTTTACTAATTACTGATTTTGCCATACCTGCCTTATTGAGAATACTTTTTCCGTAGTTGAATTACTTCTGACATTAAATTTTTCTTTGTAATAAACTCTTTGCGTGGACCAAGGGAGTCGGAATCTTTTTTAATACTTCCAGTTTTCGGATCCAATAACATTGGTTCTACTGAAAAAATTCTCCCCTTTTCTAGGTCTAATTCGCTGGAAAAATGAAGACATTTTCCATCCGGGATATGCATTTCTAGACGACTAAAAAATTTATAACCATTGTGCTCTGTTTTATTATCATAAATCACTATCCATTCGTCACCATTTTCTTTTGCTTTTCTCACCAGATCCTTGGTCCGTGATAAAGCCTGAGATTCTGCTATTTCCCGGCCACGAATATAAAAAGCTACAGAAAGTGTTATTTCATAATTCAAAACAACTAATTGTGGCATCTCTAAACTTTTAGCAATTGGGACTACATAGCTGGAATCAATCTCTTGATAACGTTTAATTAATGACTCCATAGCCGTAATATCATTCAAAGTATCCACGATGGCACGAACAAGACGCAAAGCCCGCATATATAGTTCAGCATCATTAAGTACAGACCGGTAAAATTCTTCCTCATCCTTGCGCCATAATTCTATTTGGGCATGAATTTCTTTGTTATCTATGGTAATCCTATTCTCCCTAATTTAATCTAAATGATGTATTTCTTAATCGGATGATTGCATTGTAATATTCCACTCCTTGGCCAGTGCCATCAATGCCTGATCGAATAATGTAACTGGTACATTTGAGATACCGGTCCCAATCTGACCAACGACAGGGCTGGTTTCATGCAAAACTCCTGTAGTAATAAAAGGGACTGTCCTCGTTTCAACCACTCGCAGTATATCAATACCCAAGGGTGTGTTTTCCATATCCATTGCAGGCATTTTGAATCGATCATGTGTATCCAATGTAATAGAATTAAGTTTTTGGATTGACTCAATTTCATCAGATAGGCTACCCCCTACAAATGGTGCCAAGGATGGTGCACTGGCAATGGCCATTCCACCTAAGCCACATGTTTCAGCAATGGCGCTATCACCAATATCTCCCGCAGCATCTGCAACAGTGAAATCAGTATAGTAAACAGCATTATCCATAGAGGAGACAGGCCCAATAATATAATTTTCACCTAACCCTGATACTCTGAGCATAAAATCTACTCCATTTCGAGACATCCCTGTAACAATAGTACTGAAAGGAATATTATGCGCACTATCCATGGTCACTTTAGCTGCGCTTAAAGTAAAATTTAAATAAAAATGACTATTCTCATTCATAAAGCGGATTATGGATGAGACTGTCTTACCCGAGACACCTGCATCGAGCATAGATGGTATCAGCTCTTTAATTAATAATGCAGTTGAAGCCGCATGACGGGCATGACATTCATCTCCCATTTGCAATCCTTGCTCTACAATGTCAAATACATTAATTGGTCCATGTATTTTTACTGCAGCTTTCATTGCTGGACCCAGTGTATCTCTGATCCACTTCAAACGATCAAGGGTACCCATATCACATATTCCAAACCATAAAGTATTACCACGCCCCTCGTTAAAAGTTGAAAAACCAAAGTTTCCATATGGTTCATTCTCCGTTACTAGTAGGGGCATTGATGGTGAGATTATACCAGTCATTGGTCCTACTGCATTATATTGGTGACAGGGAAAAAGATTTATTTTTTCTTTTTTCAAAAGGTTTATGGCACCATCCTCATCGTCAGCCCAACCTTCAAACTGAATTGCTCCGAGCACTGCACGTTTTTGCGGGCCACACATTCTGTCCCATTCAATTGGCGGCCCTGAATGCAGAATTGTATGTTTTGGCAGTTCTAGTGCTTCTTCAGCTGAAATAATATCAACAACTTGAGGATTTGCATTTTTGACTCGTTCAATGACCATCTTATTAGCATTATTGATCCGTTTTAATAGATCCTGATCAAAATTTATAGTTTTTAATATTTCATTGAGATTTGGATCTCCATCAGCTGGTGGATACCAATCAACATCTACTACTGATACATCCTGCTGACGCATATCTTTGGCAAAACCATCAAGACCTATATTGATAACTCTTAGCTTATCTTCAGATTCTATTATTTTGTTTGTTACCACAGAAATTATATTATACTTAATCTTTTGCTAGCAGTGTTGATTTAGTTGTTATATTTATAGGACAACCTTTAATGATAGTGTTGCTAACAAAACAGTACTTTTTTGCTTGCATAACAAGGGGTTGGAGTTCTGTTGCAGAAAGATCTGCCTGTACTTCAAGGTGAATTTGTTTAAATTGAAAAATTTTTGGATCCTTCTCCCCGCTTGCAATTACTTCTACATTATTTAACAAAATTTTCTTTTTTTGACCAATGTGAGTTATTGCCAAGCACAAACAGGAAGCCACGGATGCTAAAAAAAATTCAGTTGGCATAGGGCCAGAATCATTACCGCCATATTCAGATGTTTCATCACCAATGAGTTGGTGCACTCCTCTTATATTAATATTTGTTTGATATTGCCCCATCCATCGAACATGGACGGCCCTTTGATTGGACATAGTAGTTACCTCAAGATTCTTCCCACGGCTTTTTGGGCCACTCCTGTTCAGGATGAACAAAGAAAATTCTCAGCAGTCTATGCTTTATAAACCAAGGAGTTAAACGAAATCCTGGTAAAAATAAGATTGGTAATAATTTATATATAAAGCCCTTTTTTGATGCGGGTTTGGATCCTGTATTAGGATATTTACGTACCATTTCACCCTGAGCTACTTGAAGCAAATACCCTTCAGTAAGAGCACGAAACTTCTGGAGAATCGTGGCCGGGGCAGGTTTCCGTGTTGTTATAGGCATATATTTATTCCTACTGTTTCAGTTTAAGAAAAATATTTCAATTACGATCATTTCATTTATCAGATATTTGCTAAAGCATTCTTCGCTGCTGCAGAGATAGGTTCAACTAGAGCTCCAATGGGAGGTGAATATACATTTTCCATTGTTGCTAGCTCCATCAAAGTAGTTCCTTTACGAATGGCAAATGCAAGAAAATCTGCCCTTTCTTTTACACCTTCCCCCCCGGCTAATTGGCCACCAATAAGTTCCTGAGATTCTGGATCTGCTAATAGTTTTACGTGCATTGGTTCTACGGAAGGATGATACCGCGCTGCAGTAATTCCTTTTGCTTTTCCAACTATATAAGGCATACCAGTGGCTTTCGCTAAGGTTTCAGAAATTAGGGCTCCACCTACTTGAACTTTCGATCCAAGTGCCCATGGAACATATACAGGACTGTACGATTCATCACCTCCTGCTGAATTAACCCCAGCCATGCGTCCTTGAGTATATGCGTAGGTCCCTTGAATGAGATTTACTGGTATATTTAAGAGTCCATGCATTGTTTCAACACAAGCCCCAGCTGCATATACATTCTCAACATTCGTTTCCATATGATTGTTTACAACAATGGCGCCAGTAGAACCAGTTTTAATTCCAATACTTTTAGCAAGTTTAGTTGATGGCTTCATGGGGGCTACAAGGAATGCCATATCAGCATCTATACTGCCATCGCTTGTTTGTACAGATGTTAGTTTCCCATTTTCACCTGAGAAGCCCGTTAAATCTGTGCCAAAATGCATTTGTACACCAAGATCATTAACCAAGTGGTCCTGGAGAGGTTCCATCATGTCCGCATCCGAAAATTCAGACATAAGCCAGGAACCAGAATCTACAAGATGTGTTTCAATTCCTCGCTTAGGTAATGCTTCAATTAATTCAACGCCAAGAGGTTTAGCCTGCCAAACGACGGCCTTTTTAACATTATCTAAACGATCATCAATCTCCATAGCTCTACGAATGTTCTTTATAAAAATAACACCATCCAAATCTACATTTTCAAGATTCGGCACCTCATATTCCCAGCCTGTACAAAGGATTAATTTATCAAAAGGATATTCTTCCCCTTTAGTAGTATATACAGCACCTTTATCTATATCGATACTTTCCACCACCGTTTCAGTTTTAAGATTGATACCCATTTCTTCACGATAAAATTCCAGAGGTTGTAAAAATAAACCATCGAATTGTTTAATATCACGCCCGAAAACATACGGGATACCGCATGGGCTGTAAGCAATATCTTCAAATTCAGTGATTAGAGTAACTTCTAAAGAGCGGTCTAACTGTTTGGCATTCGTAGCTGCGCCTGTTCCAGCACCACCACCGCCAATTACTACAATCCGTTGCATTTTCTATCCTCCATATTCTATTTATATTTTTTTTGTATACTAATGTTCACATTTATTGAATTAAATAATTTGAAGTAAAGAACCAGGCTCTAATTAAGTAGTTCTTCTTTAAACATATGATTTTGGGCAACTGAAAATGATGAGAATCCAGTAAAAGGATCATCATTGAAATCCCAAAGTACAGCTGCCTGATCTTCACTAACTAAATTCACCTTACTGCCTGAAGTAACTTTGCCAATTGAAGAACAGCTTATCTCATATTCATGAAATATATGTTGCACATCGGATACGTGCCATGGTCGCACTGATAGTATAAAACCATAGCTTGGAAAGCAACACAACCAATCAAAAAATCTATCAGAGCCACTAGCAGGTTGTCTTAGTTTATTCAAATTGATTTGTGCTCCTACTCCAGATAATTCCAACATCATTATAGCAGTACCCAATATTCCAGCCATACTTACGTCACGAGCTGTATCACACCATCCATTTTCAGCTATAGTTTTTAATAAAGACAAATCCCGTTGTATTTCCTCATCCGATAGATGTGAAGAACAATTCCAAAATTGGAACCCTGGATAAAATGATCCTCGTAAATTGGTTACATGAAGCAGAATATCATCTGGTTGAGCATGAAAACTACTCAAAATTTTCTTTGCCCGTCCTAAAATACAGACTGTTATTGCCGCTTTATGTCCGGTCGCTGTTAAATGGCCCCCAACAATTGGAACACCGTATCTATTACTTCCATCTTTAAGCCCCCTAATTATTTCCGATGAAACTTCAATATCTGGTGAAATGATAGTGTCAACTACGGCTAACGGTTTACCTCCCATGGCATAAATATCATTAACGTTAGCTAGTATAGCTACACGCCCTGCAGTATAGGGGTCATTAACTATAAGCGGTGGGTGGATTGCCTCGGCAGCAAGAAGCAGATAATCGTCATCTTGTTTAATCACTGCAGCATCATCACCCAATTGCACGGATGAACCATCAACGACTGGTATATGCTGTAAAACGTCATCAGAAAGTGTTTTGATCTCATATTTATGCTTCCAAGCTTGGGTCGCATGCAACTTATTAATCAAATTCTCCAGATTAGTCTGGGACATAAACAGGTTGGATCTTTCTTTGAATGGAGATTTCTGAATTCTTGTTAAATCCTAATAAGGAGGCTTCCATCAATTGATGTTTCACCCCAAGATGCATAATAGGAGTATCTATTTTTCGCCAACGGAGCCCTTCAAAAAAACGGACATTCTTGATTTGGATATAGGCTAAAAACTGTTTAGCTCCATATTCGTATACTGTTTTTTCCGCAAGTTTACATAATTTTATACCGATCCGACTTTGGTGGTTTCGGTATTCTTTTGGAACCGCAAGGCGGGAACCATACCAAATATTATCGCCAACTTGATAACAACGAACAGTGCTTATGACGTTCCCATCATCAGAATTAATTGCAGCTATATGAATGGCATTATTATCAAATTCATCTTGATCTGTTTCTTTGAACATCTTTTGTTCTTCAACAAAGACAGAATAGCGAATAGAAAAACATTGTTCAAGTTGCCGTTTTGTTTTTGCAACTTTAAAAATTATTTTATTCATATTTAATATTTATTGATGAATTATTCAAATGCCGCTATGCCTGAGCAAGCGCCACAACGTGCACAACCAGCTTTGCTATTCCTATAGGCAAGTTCAAATTCACGATTATTTTTTGCTACCTGTAAATAAATTCGTTCCATCAATTTCGGATCTGGAGCCCGTACATTTTCCAGTGGTGTCCCTATAATAGGCCGCAATGGTACTACAAACGGGTAAACACCAAGCTCCGCAACCTGCCGGCATCCTTCAACGATCGATTCTTCGGTATCACCCAATCCTACGATAATATAAGTTGAAACTTGATTTCGTCCAAAAATATCAACAGCATATTTAAAAGCTTCGAAGTATCGGTCTATGCTGATCTGTGCTTTCCCCGGTGTAACTCGCTCTCGGATTTCCTGACTAAAACTTTCAAGATGAATACCAACTGCATCTACACCTACTTCATGCAGAATTTTCATGTCTTCTAAATTTTCTGGTGGCTCAAATTGAACCTGGATTCTAAGGTTAGGCGCTTCCCTTTTTATTGCTCTAGCGCATTCTATTAAATAATGGATCCCCATATCACGATAGTTTATTGTGCCTGTAGTCATAATCATATGTTTAACACCATCCAGACGCACTGCTGCTTCAGCCACTTCGGCTAATTGGTCTGGAGTTTTCAAACTGATAGTTGAACCACTTTCCAAAGAATTTTCAATGGCACAAAATTGGCATCGCTCTCCTTCTCGTCGCCAGCGAATACAGCGTTGAGAAACAGTAGTCGCAAGAACATCAACACCGTGGAGAACAGCAATTTCTTTATATGCAATGCCATCTTCTGTCTTCAAATCATAGAATTTTGGTGTTGATACAAATTCAACGGGCATAACTGTTCTTCCATTATTTTTAACCGAATATTCACCATCATCGGTTCTGACAACAGCATAGGGAGATTCCTGCGCAAATTCTCCTAGTGTTGGCACCATGGAAGGCACTCCATCCAGCAAAAAAGCTTTATCATCGGAAGGCCCAGCACCCCCACACCGACCACGGTCTTCTAATGGCACATCTAAACGTGCCCCTAAACTTTGTAACTCAAGAAGAACTTTTTTCTTGTCTAATGATTTTTGTTTTTCCATTTATTTGATTGTCAATGTTTTTTATATTTCTCACATAGGACATATAAAGACAACCGCAATTAGCTAACTGCGACTAACTTGATATTAGGTGTAATGGGATTGATAGATTGTATATGTATTGGGTCGTAGAAAATTATATAACCTACAGCCCGTCACAACGATATTTTATTAACTACCGCGCAATAACATCACATCTCTGAATTCACTCTAAAGAGTGAATTCAGAGAAATATTATCTATAAGTTGGCCTATCTTTTAAACAGTCCAAGTTGCAATAGTAAGGGCACCGTCCTGCCAGTGATCTATTAAAACATCGAGGACATCAAGTGGGTGGAATGGTTTCACACCTTCCATGATATCACTTTCGCGCATACCATATAGTGCAACCATAGCAAACCGGCATGCGTGTATTGTACCGCCTTCATTCATTATTACATCAAGCTGTTTATTCATTGATAGATTTCCTGGGAACCCTTCATCTCCTACATTGGGAAATCCTCTACCAGCTGCTGCCATAAGGACACCTGGGCCATATAAGCATAAGGTCGTATTAAATCCCTTACGAATAATACGGGTTGTGGTCAGCATATTTACCAGACCAACAGAGCCCTCAAATGGAACAGTATGCATCATTATTAGCGCACGATCACCATCTTTTGCCTGATGGTCAGGAAAGACTTTTTCATCTAAATTAACCAGTCTATCACCGGGTTGTGGACGTTCGACATTTATCATTATTCTATTCTCCTCTTTTTATCATTACAAAGACGTATGCGGAAATTATAATTAATTATTTTTAAACTAAATTCAAATATCAACTACCAGAATTTGCCGTAAAGGCGTTCAGCATTATTCCAAAAAATGTCATCCTTTAATTTTTCAGAAATCGAAGCACCTTCAATTTTCCAATATTCAGATGCAAAGTCACTCCAAGGAACGTCTGAACCAAATAAAACTCTGTCTCCACCGATACCTCGCTCTTCAATTTCCTTGAGCAACCAGTTTGAGCCAAAACCAATCGACCATGTTAAATCAGTGTATACCTGAAAACCTTCTTCCACAAGATCACAAAATTGAGGAATAAACTTAATATGTCCGCTTACACCGCCACCCATATGAACTACATGGATCTTGTTACGTTTACCATACTTCTTAATCATTGCTAAAGCATTATCAATATCGGAACCGCCGCTTGGACTAGTATGGATATGAATAGGCATATCATGTTCTGCTGCTGCATCAAGAATCATATTCCAAAGTTCGGAAGATTCTTCATCCCATCCTTCTGGATCCAATGTCCCACCCAAAAGGCATGTCGCTTTTAATGCAATTAATCCTTTTTCACCAATAAGTTTAAGAGAGTCAATTGTCCTTTCCTTATCTTTTGGCAAAGCCGAAACCCAGATGGCACCTAAAAGACGATCAGATCGTACAGCGCCTTCGGCGACAAGAGGGTTAAGTGTGAAAGGTTGGCTTGAATCGGGATAACCATAGTTTGGCAATACTAGCGCCCGATCAATGCCATGATCATCCATACCGCCTAAATATTCATCTATGGTGTCATAGTCAGTTGTTGGCTTGACAGCTTCCGGTAATCCATAATAGGCAAACCCTGGTACTGGACCTATATGGCTGTGATTATCAAAAATTTGTTTACGTATTTTTTGCATCATTAATCATCCTTTTTGGTCTACCAAATAAATTAAATAATTACATTTTTTTATTCCGGTTAGTATAAATAATATTTTTTTTTATTCCTATTTATTTCTTAACAAATACTAAATAAATTCAATACTCATAATTATAATTAAAGTATTTATAATTATAATTTATCAGTCTCAATTATTAATTTTCAGCACGGAGAGAATATATTGAACCTTAAAAAATCAATCAAAACTGGCTTTGCAATTAGAGACAAGAATCAGCAAGAGTTAGCTAAATTCATTGGTAAGAAACAGGCTACTGTTAGTTATTATGCGAATGGTCGAATCGATCCACCTTTGTCTGTAGTCGTAAAAATTGCTGAATTTTTCGGTGTAAAAACATCAGCCTTTATCGAGTGGGGCGAGTATGAAATCAATTAACCAACGTGTGCTAGCTATTTAGA
>Ga0066836_10000746_pt1 | contig 16461 bp, 12 predicted proteins | sample ETNtaG_18_FD_71568 | JGI IMG/M metagenome (GOLD analysis project Ga0066836, IMG submission 71568) | Marine microbial and viral communities from oxygen minimum zone, Eastern Pacific Ocean - ETNP201302SV91 | ecosystem: Environmental > Aquatic > Marine > Oceanic | place: Pacific Ocean: Eastern...
AACAGAACATGTTTACCTTTCCAATCGTGATCTGTAAAACTTTTTTCAGCATTTATATCGAATCCACAAATCCAAAAATCTTTTTCTTTCAAGTATTTGAGTGATGTGCTGATATTTGGAACTTTGAAAATATTAATATACTCTATACACCCACTAGCACTTTTATATAAAAGTTTACTTTCACTTGGAAAAGATCTTTCTTTAACAATTAATCCGTCAATATTAAAGGAAGCCAAAGATCTTATTATTGAACCAATATTTCTTGGATCAGTTACATCTTCAAGAGCTACCAATGTAATATTTTTTTTACTTTCAGATAATTTTATAAAATCTTTGATATTTTTTTCTTCTAAATGCTCTATTTCAGCAACTAAACCTTGATGTGATATTTGTTCTTTTGAACATAAACGATCCAATTCTTTCTTAGTCTTGTAAAATAATTTTATACCTTTAAGTAAATTTGCATTATGATTTAATTTATTTAACGTTTTTTTTGAATCTTCGGTTAAAAATACCCTCAATACTTTTCTCTTTGGGTTTTTTAACGCTTCAGTTACAGAGTGCTTTCCAGCAATTAAAAAGCTTGTTTTTTTCATTTTTTTTACAAATAACACAGAATTAATAGCATATTAGGCGCTAAAATCATTTATTGCATTTGTATATAAGAATGCTTATAAAACCTTGTTGAATAAAGCTTTATTGTATCGGTAACCTCCAAGAAGTCAGGAGGGGTACCAAAGCGGTCAAATGGGGCGGGCTGTAAACCCGTTGACTTCGGTCTTCGAAGGTTCGAATCCTTCCCCCTCCACCAAAATCAATAAAGTTTTGGACAACGAGAGAGTGTGATACGTTTGGAATGATGCGGGTGTAGTTCAATGGTAGAACACAAGCCTTCCAAGCTTGTTGTGAGGGTTCGATTCCCTTCACCCGCTCCAAGTTGAATTGTAAAAATAAAAAGGAAAAAAAATGGCTGAGAAAAAAAAATTTGAAAGAAAAAAACCCCATGCTAACGTGGGTACTATTGGTCACGTAGACCACGGTAAAACAACATTAACTGCCGCTATAACAAAAGTTTTGGCAGAAAAAGGTGGAGCTGAATTCATAGCTTACGATCAAATTGATAAGGCTCCTGAAGAAAAAGAAAGAGGAATTACAATAGCCACTGCTCACGTTGAGTATGAAACTGAAAAAAGACACTATGCCCATGTTGATTGCCCAGGACATGCTGATTATGTAAAAAACATGATTACTGGTGCAGCTCAAATGGATGGAGCAATTTTAGTTGTTAATGCTGCGGATGGACCAATGCCTCAAACAAGAGAGCACATTCTTTTAGCAAGACAAGTTGGCGTTCCAGCAATAGTTGTTTATTTAAATAAAGTTGATCAAGTAAAAGATAAAGAACTCTTGGATTTAGTTGTAGAAGAAATTAGAGAATTATTAACTTCATATAAATTTCCTGGTGATAAAATACCTATTGTTAAAGGATCTGCTTTAGCTGCAGTCGAAGGAAAAGACGATGCAATTGGAAAAAATTCAATTCTTGAACTTATGAAAGCTATTGATGAACATATCCCGCAGCCAGCAAGACCAAAGGACAAACCTTTCTTAATGCCTGTTGAAGATGTTTTTTCAATATCTGGAAGAGGAACAGTTGCAACTGGGCGTGTTGAACAAGGTGTAGTTAAAACCGGTGAAGAGCTTGAAATTGTTGGAATTAAAGAGACTAAGAAAACAGTTATAACTGGTGTTGAGATGTTTAGAAAAATTTTGGATACTGGTGAAGCCGGAGATAACATTGGTGCACTACTTAGAGGGGTTGAAAGAGAAGATATTGAAAGAGGTCAAGTTTTAGCAAAACCTGGATCAGTTACTCCTCATACTGAATTCGAAGCTCAGGCTTATGTTTTAAAAAAAGAAGAAGGTGGCAGACACACTCCTTTCTTTACAAAATATAGACCTCAATTTTATTTTAGAACAACAGATGTTACTGGCGAAGTAACACTTCCATCTGGAACCGAGATGGTAATGCCGGGCGATGATGCAAAATTTAATGTTAAACTGATAACTCCAATTGCAATGAATGAAAAATTAAATTTTGCAATTAGGGAAGGCGGTAAAACTGTTGGTGCTGGAGTAGTAACCAAGATTATTAAATAAGCTACTAGGAGTGTAGCTCAATTGGTAGAGCGCCGGTCTCCAAAACCGGAGGTTGGGGGTTCGATTCCCTCCGCTCCTGCCAAAAAATTAGGAAATAAAAATGATAAATCCATTAAAATTTATACAAGGTGTGAAACAAGAAGCTTTTAAGGTAACATGGCCAAAGGGAAGAGATGTTGCTATTGGTTCATTAATGGTGTTTGTTCTAGCAAGCATTGCTGCAGTATTTTTCTTACTACTAGATCAAATATATAAGGTCTTATTAGATTTAATTTTAACTATTAACTTTTAATATGAAAAGCTGGTATATAGTTCAAACTTTTTCAGGTTTTGAGCAAAAAGTATGTGAAACAATAAAGGAAACAATAAAAACTAATGAATTTGCTGAAAAAATTAGCGATGTATTAGTTCCTATGCATGAAGTTACTGAAGTAAAAAGAGGAAAAAGAGTTCAAAGAAAGAAAAAATATTTTCCTAGTTATGTTTTAGTAAAAATGGAAATGAGCAAAGAGATTTATCATATGATAAAAAATATTCAAAAAGTAACAGGATTTTTGGGAACAGCAGGAGCTCCAGCTCGTGTTTCTGATAAAGAAATAGATAAAATTTTAGGCAATATTAAAGAAGGATCTTTGGTACCTGAACCAAGCGTTAGTTTTGATGTTGGTGAACAAGTAAAAGTTTGTGAAGGACCATTTGCTTCTTTTACTGGATTGGTAGAAGAAGTTGATGAAGAGAAATCTAGATTAAAAGTTTCAGTTTCAATTTTTGGTAGACCAACACCTATTGAATTAGAATATAATCAAGTGGAGAAATCATAAATATGCCAAAGGAAATTTCAGGTTACGTAAAATTACAAATAAAAGGAGGGCAAGCAAATCCAGCGCCACCAGTAGGGCCTGCTTTAGGTCAAAGAGGTATTAACATTATGGAATTTTGCAAAGCATTTAACGAAAAGACTAAAAGTTTCATGGGAAAACCTGTTCCTGTCGTAATAACTGTATATAAAGATAAAAAATTTGATTTTATAATTAAATCACCTCCAGCATCGCATTTTATTAAAGAGGCAGCTAAATTAAAAGGAGGATCAAAGGAGCCGGGAAGAGTTATAGTTGGTTCTATTACAAAAAAACAAGCAGAAAAAATTGCACAAGAAAAAATGAAAGATTTAAACGCACACGATTTGGATGAAGCTGTCAAAATAATCTCAGGTTCAGCGAGATCAATGGGTATTGAGGTCAAAGAATAATGAAAAAAAAATCGTCAAAAAGATATAAAAAATTATTGGAAGCATCTAAAGATAAAAAAGTGCAGAGCTTAGAAGAAGCAATTAAAAAGATAAAAAATAATTGTACAGCAAAATTTGATGAGTCTATAGATGTTTACTTAAATTTAAATTTAAAACAAAAAAAAACGGAAACAAATGTAAGAACTACAGTTAATTTACCTCACGGAAATGGGAAAAAAATTAAAATTGCTGTTTTATGTGAAGAAACAAAAACTAAAGACGCCAAGGAAGCTGGAGCATTATTAGCTGGTTCTGAAAATTTGATAAAAGATATATCATCAGGTAAAATAAATTTTGATAAACTTATTGCAACACCAACAATGATGTCAAAAATCGGAAAACTAGGAAAAATTTTAGGACCAAAAGGTTTAATGCCAAATCCAAAGTTAGGAACTGTTTCAGCAGATGTAAAAAAAGCTGTTAAAGCTTTAAAAGAAGGTCAAATAGAAATCAAAAATGATAAAGATGGTAATATTGGAGCTTCTATAGGAAAAAAGAGTTTTCCAGATAATAAAATTTCAGAAAATTTTAATGCGCTCATTCAAACAATCCAAAAAGAAAAACCCAATGGAATTAAAGGACATTTTATTTTATCTTCATTTTTAACTTCAACAATGGGAATTTCTTATAAATTAAAATTATGATGAACAAAGATAAAAAGAAAAATTATATAGAGGAAATGAGAGGTTTTTTTAAAAAAACAAGCTCAGTTTTAGTTACTCACTATCAAGGTTTAACAGTTAAGCAAATTGATGAATTAAGATCTGAGATGAGAAAAAAAGGAATACTTTTTAAAATAACAAAAAATAGAATTACTAAGCTAGCTTTAGATGGAAGCAAATACAAGAAACTTGAAAATTTGTTTTCAGGTCCTACGGCCGTTGCGTTTTCAGAAGATGCAATAACTTCAGCTAAAATATTGACAAAATTTGCAAAAAAGAATTCAAACTTAAAAATTATCGGTGGTATTATGGAGGAAGAGCCTCTTTCAGTACAAGATGTGGAAAAAATTGCCACACTACCTACATTAGAGGAAGCTAGAGCTAAAATTGTTGGTATTTTGACGACTCCGGCCCAAAAAATAATAAGTATTTTGCTTGCGCCTGGCGCAAAAATTGCTATTTTGGCGCACGCTAAGAGTAAAAAAACATAAATTAAACTTTAAAGAAATATATTTTCAATGGCAGATTTAAATAAAATTATAGACGAATTATCAAAATTAACTGTTGTAGAAGCTGCAGAACTTTCTAAACAATTAGAAGAAAAATGGGGAGTTAAAGCGGCTACACAAGTTGCGGCAGCACCAGCGGCAGCAGCTGCTCCGGCAGAGGAAAAATCAGACTTTACAATTTTTTTATCATCTTCTGGAGACAAAAAAATAAACGTTATTAAAGAAGTAAGAGCTATTACTGGATTAGGTTTAAAAGAAGCTAAAGATTTAGTTGAAGGCGCGCCCAAAGAAGTGAAAAAAGGTGTTCCAAAAAAAGAAGCAGAGGAAGCCAAGAAAAAACTTGAGGCAGCCGGAGCTAAAGTTGAATTAAAGTAGTATTTTTTAATATTAAAATTTAACTTACATTTAATGATGTAAGATTTTGCATGGAATTATCTTTTACTGAAAAAAAGAGTATAAGAAAAAATTTTGGAAAATTAAAAGAAATCTTATCTATTCCAAATTTAATTGAAGTTCAAAAAAAATCATACAGCCAATTTCTTGAAACAGATCAAACTACTATACGAAAAGGCCTTCATAAAGTATTTTCAAGCATTTTTCCAATAGAAGAATTATCAGACAAAGCTACACTAGAATACTTATCTTTTAGATTAGAAAAACCAAAATTTGATGTTGATGAGTGCAGACAAAGGGATTTAACTTATTCATCATCATTAAAACCAACATTGAGATTAGTTGTTTACGATATAGATTCTGAAAATAATACAAAACAAGTTTTATCAGCAAAAGAACAAGAAGTATACATGGGAGACGTACCATTAATGACTCCAAGCGGCACTTTTGTAATCAATGGAGTAGAAAGAGTAGTGGTTAATCAAATGCATAGAAGTCCTGGAGTTTTTTTTGATCATGACAAAGGAAAAACTCATGCAAGTGGAAAATTTCTATTTAATTGTAGAATTATTCCTAACAGAGGATCTTGGTTAGATTTTGAATATGATGCTAAAGATCTTCTTTTTTTTAGAATAGATAGGAAAAGAAAATTACCAATTACAACATTTTTATACGCACTAGGTTACTCAAGAAATGAAATATTGGAAACTTTTTATGATTTTAAATCTTTTTCTTTTAAGAAGGAGAAAAAATTGTGGTTAACTAATTTTAATCCTAATGATTATAAACGCCCAATTAAATTAAGAAATGATTTAATTAACTCTAAAGATGAAAAAGTTGTTTTAAAAAAAGGATCAAAAGTTAACTTTGCAATAGCAAAAAAGTTATATGATGATGGATTAAAAAATATTGCTCTCAACTCTGATTATTTTATAGGAAAGTATATTAAAAAGGATTTACAAAATCCTGTAAACAAAGAAGTTTTTTTAAAGTCAGGCTCATTAATTACCAAAGAAGATATTGATAAAATTTTAGAATACGAAATTTCAACCGTTGATATTGCTGACATTGACACAGTTACGAAGGGACCGTATTTGATAGACACTTTAAATATAGACAAAAATAATTCAAAAGAAGAAGCTATAAACGATATTTATAAAGTTTTAAGACCAGGGGAACCACCTTCTTTTGAAGTTGCTAATGAAATTTTTAATAATTTATTTTTTAAATCAGAGCGTTATGATTTATCTGAAGTAGGAAGAGTTAAACTTAATAACAAGCTTCATTTAAAATGTAGTGATGATGTTACAATTTTAAGAAACGATGACATTATAGAAATTATAAAACATATGTTAGATCTTAAAGATGGTAAAGGAGAAGTAGATGATATAGATCATTTAGGAAATAGAAGAGTCAGATCTGTTGGAGAGCTTGTTGAAAATCAATTTAGAATAGGGATCTTGAGAATGGAAAGGGCTATTAAAGAAAAAATGTCCACCCTATTAGAAGTAGAGTCAGCAATGCCTCAAGATTTAGTAAATCCTCGACCAATTACGGCTGCATTAAAGGATTTTTTTGCAACATCTCAACTTTCGCAATTTATGGACCAGACCAATCCATTATCTGAAATAACTCATAAAAGAAGAGTTTCAGCTTTAGGTCCAGGCGGACTTACTAGAGAAAGAGCGGGCTTCGAAGTAAGGGACGTTCACCCAACCCATTATGGAAGAATTTGTCCAATAGAAACTCCAGAGGGTCCAAATATTGGATTGATAAATAGTTTAGCCACGTTTTCAAGAGTAAACAAATATGGATTTATAGAAAGTCCATACAGAAAAGTAGTAAATTCAGTTGTAACCGAAGAAATAGTATATTTATCAGCAATAGAGGAAGAGAAATTTACTATTGCACAAGCAAATACAAAAATAGACAAAAATGGAAATTTTTTAGAAGAATTGATTTCATGCAGAAAATCACTCAATTTTATTTTAGCTAAACCAGAATTAGTAGAATATATAGATGTTTCTCCAAAACAATTAGTATCAGTAGCTGCCTCGTTAATACCTTTTTTAGAAAATGATGATGCTAATAGAGCTCTAATGGGATCAAATATGATGAGACAGGCAGTTCCTTTAATAAAACCAGAGTCACCTTTAGTAGGGACTGGAATAGAAAGAGATGTAGCTCTGGATTCGGGTGTAACAATTGTAGCCAAGAGAGATGGTGTAGTTGATAAAATTGACGGTAAAAGAATAGTTGTAAAAGCTTTTGAAAAAGATCTTTCTAAATCAGGAGTTGATATTTATAATTTATTTAAATTTCAAAAATCAAATCAGAACACCACGATAAATCAAAAACCTTTAGTTAAAGTTGGGGATGTAATAAAAAAAGGAGATATAATTGCTGATGGGCCCTCAACAAAATTGGGAGAATTAGCTCTTGGAAAAAATGTAACAGTCGCATTTATGCCCTGGCTTGGTTATAATTTTGAAGATTCAATATTAATTTCAGAAAGATGTGTTACTGATGACGTTTTTACATCTGTTCATATTGAAGAATATGAATTGATGACCAGAGATACAAAATTAGGAACTGAAGAAATAACAAGAGACATACCAAATATAAGCGAGGAATCATTAAGAAATTTAGATGAGTCGGGAGTAGTTTACATTGGAGCTGAAGTAAAAGCTGGAGATATTTTAGTAGGAAAAGTAACTCCGAAAGGTGACAGCATATCAAATCCTGAGGAAAAACTTTTAAGATCAATATTTGGTGAAAAAGCTACCGACGTAAGAGACTCTTCATTAAAAATGCCTCCAGGAAGTAATGGTATAATTGTTGATGTAAAAGTTTTTAATAGACATGGAATAGAAAAAGACGAAAGATCAACTGCTATAGAAAGATCAGAAATTGAATCCGTCCAAGAAGATAAGTCGGTAGAAGAAGAAATTCTTGAAAGAAACATTAAAGCAAGAATTTACGAAATGAGTAAAAATAAAAAAATAAGTGAAAATTTTAAAAAGTTCAAAAGTCAAAGCAGCCTTACACCAGATGATTTAGAAAGTATCAATTTGAATGACCTTTGGAAGTTAAAATTTTTGGACGAAAAAACAAACAATGATTTAAAAACTTTAAAAGATCAATACTCAAATGTTAAAAATGACATTAAAGATAGATTTGAAGATAAAGTTTCAAAAATCCAACAAGGCGATGATCTTTTACCTAACGTTTTAAAAATGGTGAAAGTTTTTGTTGCTGTCAAAAGAAGTTTAAAACCAGGTGATAAAATGGCAGGAAGGCATGGTAACAAAGGTGTAATTAGTAAAATTGTACCAGTCGAAGATATGCCTTATATGGAAAATGGCAAACCTGTAGATGTTGTTTTAAACCCACTTGGAGTACCAAGTAGGATGAATGTAGGCCAAATTTTAGAAACACATCTGGGTTGGGCATGTTCAGAACTAGGTGAAAAAATTAATCAAATAATTAAGCAACATAATGACATAAAAAAAAGAAACAATTTAGTCCATGATATTTTAAAAAAAGTTTATGAAAAAAATATTTATGATGAAAAGATTAAACCTTTACAAGGTAGAGAATTTGATGAATTAGCTAAAACATTATCTTCTGGAATTCCTATATCTACACCAGTATTTGACGGAGCTTCTGTTGATGACGTAACAGAATTATTAAAGTTGGCTGAATTACCGTCATCAGGACAAACAAGTTTATGGGATGGTAGGACTGGTGAAAAATTTGACCGACAAGTTACAGTTGGCATTATATACATGTTAAAGCTACATCATTTAGTAGAAGATAAAATTCATGCTAGATCTACTGGGCCATATAGCTTGGTTACACAGCAGCCTTTAGGAGGAAAAGCTCAACTTGGAGGCCAAAGATTTGGAGAAATGGAAGTTTGGGCTCTTGAAGCATATGGTGCAGCCTACACACTGCAAGAAATGTTAACTGTTAAATCAGATGACGTTGCCGGCAGAACTAAAGTTTATGAAACTATTGTTAAAGGTGATGACAAGTTTGAATCTGGTATTCCAGAATCATTCAATGTCCTAGTGAACGAAATAAAATCATTAGGTTTAGATATTGATTTAAATTAAAAATTTATGAAACAAGATATTAGCAGATTATTTAAACAAGAAATTAACGAGAAAAAGTTTAATAAAATTAAAATTTCTTTAGCTAGTCCTGAAAAAATTAAATCATGGTCGTTTGGTGAAATAAAAAAACCTGAAACCATAAATTACAGAACTTTTAAACCAGAAAAAGATGGTTTATTCTGCGCAAGAATATTTGGACCAATAAAAGATTATGAATGTTTGTGTGGAAAATACAAAAGAATGAAATTTAGAGGAATTATTTGTGAAAAATGTGGCGTGGAAGTTACCAGATCAAATGTAAGAAGAGATAGAATGGGCCATATAGAATTAGCAACACCAGTTGCACATATTTGGTTTTTAAAATCACTTCCTAGCAGAATTTCCGCTGCAATTGATATGAAACTTAAAGATGTTGAAAAAGTTTTATATTTCGAAAGTTTTTTAGTAATTGAGCCAGGATTAACAAAACTTAAAAAAAATCAACTTCTTACAGAAGAAGAATATATGAAAGCACAAGAAGAGTACGGTGAAGATTCATTTGAAGCTGGTATAGGAGCAGAAGCAATAAGAGAAATATTGTTAAAATTGGATCTTAAGGCAGAAAAAGATAAATTGAGATCTTTATTAAAAGAAGTTAAATCTAAAGTTGCTGAAGAACGAGCTATAAAGAGATTAAAATTAATAGAATCATTTCTGAACTCAGGAAATAAACCTGAGTGGATGATTTTAACAAGCATTCCAGTTATTCCACCAGAATTAAGACCTTTAGTACCACTTGATGGGGGAAGATTTGCTACTTCAGATTTAAATGATTTATATAGAAGAGTAATCAATAGAAATAATAGATTAAAAAGACTTATAGATTTAAAAGCACCTGACATAATTGTAAGAAATGAAAAAAGAATGTTACAAGAATCCGTTGATGCTTTGTTTGACAACGGAAGAAGAGGAAGAGTAATTACAGGCACAGGAAAAAGACCGCTTAAATCACTAGCTGAAATGCTTAAGGGTAAACAAGGTAGGTTCAGACAAAATTTATTAGGAAAAAGAGTTGATTATTCAGGAAGATCAGTGATTGTTGCTGGTCCAGAATTAAAATTACACCAATGTGGTTTACCAAAAAAAATGGCAGTAGAACTTTTCAAACCTTTTTTATATGCAAGATTAGATAAATTGGGATTAGCTACTACAATTAAACAAGCAAAAAAAATGGTTGAAAAAGAAAAACCAGAAGTCTGGGATGCCTTAGAAACAATAATTAGAGAGCACCCTGTTATTTTAAATAGAGCGCCAACTTTACATAGACTTGGTGTGCAGGCATTTGAGGCAAAATTAATAGAGGGTAGCGCTATAGAGCTACACCCACTTGTATGTTCTGCATTTAATGCTGATTTTGATGGTGATCAAATGGCTGTACACATTCCTCTGAGCATAGAATCTCAACTAGAAGCTAGAGTTTTAATGATGTCTACAAATAACATATTAAGTCCATCTAACGGAAAACCTATTATTGTACCTAGTCAAGATATGGTCCTTGGAATTTATTATTTATCTCAGTCTTTGGATAACGAATCTAAAGAAAAAAAGATAAAAGGATATTTCACAAATATTACAGAAGTTGAGCAAGCAATAGAATCTCGAAGCATTAGTTTACATTCTAATATTATTTGTAGATTCGAATCTATTGATGAAAAAGGAAATAAAATACAAGAAAAACACACAAGTACTGCCGGAAGATTTATTTTATCTAATATTTTACCAAAACATCATAAAATTAAATTTAACCTAGTAGATAAAATTTTATCAAAAAAACAAACGTCAGAGTTAATCGATACCGTTTATCGTTACTGCGGGCAAAAAGAAACTGTGATTTTTTGTGATAAATTAAAAAGTCTTGGATTTAAGCACGCTTTTAAAGCGGCAATATCTTTTGGAAAAGATGATTTAATTATTCCTAAAACCAAGGAAAAACTTGTAAATGATGCAAAAAAACAAATAGAAAGTTACGAAGCTCAATACGCAGAGGGATTAATAACTAGAGGCGAAAAATATAACAAAGTTATTGATGTTTGGTCAAAATGCACAGATTTAGTTGCAAATGAAATGATGAAAGAAATTTCTTCAGCAACAAAAATAATGCCAAATGATAGAATAGAAACTAATTCTGTATTTATGATGGCAAATTCTGGCGCAAGAGGATCGGCAGCACAAATGAAGCAACTTGCCGGCATGAGAGGTCTTATTGCGAAACCTTCAGGAGAAATTATAGAAACTCCAATTACAGCAAATTTTAAAGAAGGCCTAACTGCTTTAGAATATTTCAACTCAACGCACGGGGCCAGAAAAGGTCTAGCTGATACAGCTCTTAAAACAGCAAACTCGGGTTATTTAACAAGAAGACTTTGTGATGTAGCTCAAGATATTTCAATTACGAAACATGATTGTGGATGCAAATCTAAAGATTCCTTAACACTTTCAGAAATTATAGAAGGTGGAAATATAATTGTGAGTTTATCCGAAAGAGTTCTTGGTAGAACTGCAGCTGAAGATATAAAACATCCAATCACAGGAGAGGTAATTTTAGCTAAAAAGAAAATTATTGATGAAAAAATATGTGAAGAAATTGATACGGCAGGAGTAAAATCTATAAAAGTTCATTCTGTTATAACGTGTATATCTAAAAAAGGTGTATGCGCACTTTGTTATGGAAGAGATCTTTCTCGTGGAAAAATTGTTGCAGAAGGTGAAGCTATAGGAATGATAGCAGCCCAATCAATCGGTGAACCTGGAACACAGTTAACAATGAGAACTTTCCACGTTGGAGGTACAGCTCAAATAAAAGAAGAATCTCAAATCATAGCCCACGCTACTGGAAAAATTAAAATTGTTAATAGAAATGTAATTGAAGATTCATCTAAAAATAAAATAATTATGGGAAGAAATACTCAAATATCTATAGAAGATGAGAACGAACGTCAGCTGGCTATTTATAAAGTTCCATATGGAGCTAAACTATACATTGATAATGGTGAAGAAGTTAAAAAGGGAAAAAAAATATGTGAATGGGATCCTTACACGTTACCCGTTATAGCAGAAAAAAGTGGAACGGCAAGCTATATGGATTTAGTTGACGGAGTATCTATCGCTGAGACAACAGATGATGCAACTGGAATTGCTTCTAAATCCGTGGTTGATTGGAGATCTCAATCAAAAAATACAGAATTGAAACCTAGAATTACACTTCGTGATGATAAAGGAAATGTAGTAAAAAAAGCTGATGACAATGAGGCAAGGTATTACTTGGTTCCAGATTCTATTCTTTCAGTTAACGATGGACAAAAAGTTACTGCAGGAGATGTTTTAGCAAGATTGCCAAAAGAAACTTCAAAAACTAAAGATATTACAGGAGGACTACCAAGAGTTGCTGAATTGTTTGAAGCGAGAAGACCAAAAGATAGCGCTATTATAGCAGAGAACAATGGTTCAATTGAATTTGGGAAAGAACTTAGAGGAAAACAAAAAGTATCTATAGTCCAACCAGAAGGAGTATCTTCATCATATTTAATACCCAAGGGGAAACATATAAATTTTAATCAGGGGGAAAAAATCAAAAAAGGAGAATATCTTCTTGATGGCAGTCCGGCTCCACATGACATTTTAAGAATTTTGGGAATTGAGTATTTAACAGAATATTTTGTAAATGAGGTGCAGGAAGTTTATCGTCTTCAAGGTGTAGTTATAAATGATAAACATATAGAAACTATACTAAGACAAATGCTAAAAAAAGTTGAAATAAAAGCTTCAGGAGATTCCAAATACCTAATAGGAGAAATTATTGATAAAACTGCACTAGATGAATTAAATGAAAATTTAAAAAAAGAAGCAAAAAAACCTGCCGTTGCAGAAAGAATATTGCTTGGAATTACGAAAGCTTCATTACAAACAAATTCTTTCATATCAGCTGCTTCTTTCCAAGAAACAACAAGAGTTCTTACAGACGCGGCAATAAAAGGAAAAGTGGATACACTTGAGGGGTTAAAAGAAAATGTAATTGTTGGCCGATTATTACCTGCCGGAACTGGTGCAACAAAACAAAGATGGCAGTCAGTTGCCAACGAGAGAGATGCATTACTAACTGAACAAACCAAATAATAAATTAAATATAAATTTTCTTATTAAAATCCTTTATTTATAAGGTTAAATTGACTAATTGATTGTTGACTTTCAACTTTTCAATTAGTAGTTTAGCGCAATTTTGATGGTTAGAAGTAAGGTGATATTTGCCTTAAACGCTAACTAAAATTTGATAATTTGTTCAGGTATTCTCAACTTCATCCATCATTTTATAAAAATTTATTTATGCCAACGATTAACCAGTTAATTAAAAGATCTAGATTAAAACCAAAACTTAGAAGTAAAGTTCCAGCTTTGGAAAGGTCGCCGCAAAAAAGAGGAGTTTGCACGAAAGTTTATACAACAACTCCAAAAAAACCAAATTCTGCTTTAAGAAAAGTTGCTAGAGTAAGGCTATCGAATGGCCATGAGGTTACCTGTTATATACCTGGAGAAGGTCACAATTTACAAGAACACTCAGTAGTTTTGATAAGAGGAGGCAGAGTTAAGGATTTACCAGGAGTACGCTACCATATATTAAGAGGTAATTTAGACACTCAAGGTGTAGCTGCAAGAAAACAACAAAGATCTAAGTACGGAACAAAGAAACCAAAATAAACACATGTCTAGAAAAAAACAAGCTCCAAAAAAAATATTTTATCCTGACCCTAAATACAATTCATTAGTATTAGCAAAATTTATAAATTTTATAATGTATGATGGAAAGAAAACGACTGCTGAAAAAATAATATATTCAGCGTTAGACAGAATAAAAGAAAAAACTAAAGAAGATCCCATCAAAATATTTAATGATGCTATTAATAATATTAGACCAAATTTAGAAGTTAGATCTAGAAGAGTAGGTGGAGCTACTTATCAAGTACCTGTTGAGGTTAAAACCAAAAGATCTCAAACATTGGCACTACGCTGGCTTTTGGAAGCTTCCAGAAAAAGAAAAAATAAAACTATGTCAGATAAATTGTTAAATGAATTAATGGATGCATCTCAAAATAAAGGTTCAGCAATTAAAAAACGAGAAGACACTCATAAAATGGCTGAGTCAAACAAAGCCTTTGCACATTTCAGATGGTAAAATGACAAGATCTCACACATTAGAAAAATATAGAAATATTGGAATCATGGCTCATATTGATGCTGGTAAAACTACTACTACAGAAAGAATTTTATACTATACAGGGAAAAGTCATAAGATTGGTGAGGTCCATGATGGCGCTGCCACTATGGACTGGATGGAACAGGAACAAGAGAGAGGAATCACAATTACATCAGCTGCTACCACTTGTTTTTGGAAAGAACATAGAATTAATATTATAGACACACCTGGGCACGTTGATTTTACAATAGAAGTTGAAAGATCTTTAAAAGTTTTAGACGGAGCTGTTTGTGTTTTTGATGGAGTAGCAGGTGTTGAGCCGCAATCTGAAACAGTATGGAGACAAGCAGACAAGTATAAAGTACCAAGAATTTGTTTTGTTAACAAATTAGACAGAACAGGCGCAGACTTTTTTATGTGCGTTGATATGATTAAGGAAAGATTAGGCGCTAAACCCTTGGTCATGCAAATACCTGTTGGGATAGAATCTTCTTTAAAAGGTGTAGTAGATTTAGTTAAAATGAAAGCTGTTTTATGGAAAGATGAAAAGCTTGGTGCTGAATTTGAATATGTTGATATTCCAGCAGATTTAAAAGAACAAGCCGACAAGTATAGAAAAGAACTTCTTGAAACAGCAGTTGAGCAAGATGAAAAATTAATGGAAGCTTATTTAAATGGAAAAGATATTTCTGAAAAAGATTTGATTTCTTGCATTAGAAAGGGTTGTATAAAATTTGATTTCGTCCCTGTTTTAACAGGCTCAGCTTTTAAAAATAAAGGTGTCCAACCTTTGTTAGATGCAGTTGTTGATTTTTTGCCTAGTCCTATAGATATAGGTTCAATTAATGGAACTAAACCAGATTCAAAAGATGAAGTTGTTGAAAGAAAATTTGAAGATAATGCTCCTTTTTCAGCTTTAGCATTTAAAGTTGCAACCGACCCATTTGTGGGAACTCTGACTTTTATCAGAATATATTCAGGTACACTTAAGTCAGGAACAGGTATTTACAATACTTCTAAAGATAAAGAAGAAAGAGTTGGAAGAATGCTTTTAATGCATGCTAATAGTAGAGAAGATATAAAAGAAGCAAACGCTGGAGATATAGTGGCATTAGCTGGTCTGAAATTTACTATTACAGGCCACACATTATGTGATGAAAATGATCCAGTTATTCTTGAACCAATGGACTTTCCGGATCCTGTTATTGAAATTGCTGTGGAACCCAAAACTAAAGGAGACCAGGAAAAAATGGGTGAAGCCCTAGGCAGATTAGCCAGAGAAGATCCATCTTTCAGAGTTACTTCAGATGAAGAATCTGGACAAACTATAATCAAAGGTATGGGAGAACTTCATCTAGATATTATTGTAGATAGAATGAAAAGAGAATTTAAAGTTGAAGCTAATATTGGAGCACCTCAAGTTGCTTATAGAGAAACAATATTAAAATCTGTTTCAAATACATATATACATAAAAAACAAAGCGGAGGAGCTGGACAGTTTGCAAAAGTTGAATTGACTGTTGAGCCGTTGCCACCTGGAAAAGGTAGGGAAATTGATAATAAAATTAAAGGTGGAGCAATCCCAAAAGAATTTATACCAGGTGTTGAAAAAGGTGTAGAAAGTGTAGCAGATAGCGGAATACTAGCTGGGTTTCCATTAATAGATTATAAAGTTACAATAGTAGATGGCCTACATCACGATGTAGATTCAAGTGTATTGGCTTTTGAAATAGCATCAAGATATTGTTTTAAAGAAGCTTGCACTAAGGCTTCCCTAAAATTATTAGAACCAATGATGAGAGTGGAGGTTGTTACACCTGAAGATTATATGGGTGATGTTATAGGTGATTTGAACAGCAGAAGAGGTCAAGTCTCTACAACAGACAAAAGGGGTAATGCTACAGTAATTAGTGCAATGGTTCCTTTAGCTAACATGTTTGGTTATATAAATAATCTTAGATCAATGTCACAAGGGAGAGCACAATATTCAATGTTTTTTGATCATTACGCAAAAGTACCACAAAATGTTCAAGATGAGGTAACTAAAAAATTGGCTTAGTTTTATGGATAAACAAAATATAAGAATACATTTAAGGGCATACGA
>Ga0066836_10000748_pt1 | contig 16441 bp, 15 predicted proteins | sample ETNtaG_18_FD_71568 | JGI IMG/M metagenome (GOLD analysis project Ga0066836, IMG submission 71568) | Marine microbial and viral communities from oxygen minimum zone, Eastern Pacific Ocean - ETNP201302SV91 | ecosystem: Environmental > Aquatic > Marine > Oceanic | place: Pacific Ocean: Eastern...
ATTGCTATCAAATCCTCACCAGGGTTTAAGCACCATTCAGACTCTCTCCACGCATTAGTAGTAATTCCGCGGGAATTTATTTCCGGTAAACTTTCTTCAATCATTGAAGCAGCATCTCTTGATCTATTTCCATCTGCTCTAACGATTGGTTCATCCCAATCAGGATGCCAAACCACTCCGCCGTTTTCACAAACCATAGGGCCTGAGAGTCCGATAAATCTCCATAATCCATATGTGATTGCTCTCACATTTCCTGTAGCCAAAATCACCATAATGCCGGCTTCTTCTAAACGCCTTAAAGAAGCAACTGCTCGGTTGTTTAGTTTTTTATTCTCATCGGTTAGAGTACCGTCGATATCAACCGCTAATGCGCGCGGTTTCCAGCCATTTGGTAGCCACTGCATATTCTATCGGCAAAGTAGGTATTCATCACGCTTGCTATGGGAGGATTCTTGGGTGATGGATTTTTGCAGAGATTGTGTCGGGTGAAGATTCTGAGGAAGTATTTCTATCACTCGAGGATGAGAATGAAGTTCCTAAGAAATCTAAACGAAGAAGTCTTACTAAACCGAAGGCTGTTTTAATTCCAGCAAAGGTTGAACCAAAGAAGGCTCAAAATGATGAGGAAAAATTCGATATGGCCATATTAGGAGAATATGGAGGTAAGCACAATTTAACTTGGCCAATCCAAGATATGGATTGTCCAGACTGCGCTTCAAAAGCTATGAAGGCAATAGATAGACTCGAACAAGTCGAGAAATCAAAGGTTAGCGCAACCGAGGCTACAGTGAATGTTACTGTTGACTTCAGCAAGGGCTCTATCGCTGAAATTTCAGGAATTTTACGTTCTTTAGGTAATGGGCCGGATATTGTACATCAAGAAATGGTAGGTGTGAAAGCCGAAACTATTGCGAATAGACACGGAATCTCAACCAAGGGACTACCACGCTTATTTCGACGTCAACCAGGTATTCTTGATTGTGAAATAGATAACAATGGGAGAATCCTCCTACAGATCGTTCCAAATTCTAATGCTGAACTAAAACGTGCGATGAATGATGCCTTACAATCACTATCTGGTTCTACTTTCCAACTAAATGAGCGCAAATCAAAACGCCTTACTGCCGGTCAATGGCGAATGATCGGTTCCGGTATTTCTTTCATAATGCTAATTCTATTACTTATTTCTGAAATGTTGACAAAAAATCCGTATGTTGCCGGTGGATTCGGATTAATAGGAGTTTTTTCTGGCGGATATCGCATGTTTCGACAGGCATATGCAAGTATCATAAACAAACAACTTGGATTCCAAGTTCTAACTTCACTCGCTGTAATAGGTGCATCCTACCTTCAGGCTTGGGAAGAGGCTTTGATGGTAATTATTTTAGTTGCTTGGACCGAACATATGGAAAATGAGGCATTAATAAAATCGAGAGAAGCAATGCAGGGAGGGCTTGATCGCTTGCCAAAGATGGCTAGAGTTGTAAACAAAATCAAATCTCTAGGAAAAATTTCAATCAAATCCTTGCCTATGGCGCCAATCGCCAATCAAAATAAGAGTAATGAAGAAGAAGTTCCCATCGAACTTGTTCAATTGGGAGATCATTTAGAAATTCGTTCAGGAGAATTGATTCCTGCTGATGGAATAATTGTTTCAGGGAGTGGGTCGATAAACAAAGCACCGTTGACAGGAGAATCTGTACCAGTAGATGTTACTGAGGGTGATGAAATACAAGCAGGACTAACCCTGGCAAGAGGCCCAGTAACTATCGAAACTATTGCAGTAGGGGATAATACAAGGTTATCTGGATTAATCGAAGCGGTTCATTCATTTAGAGAAGAGCCGACTAGATTACAAGGAATGTTGGAAAGTTTTACTGCCATTTGGGTGCCAGTAGTTCTCATAGGTGCAGTGATTGCTTTCCTTGCACAAGGTTCTGGTGATTGGAAGATTATCCTTTTACTATGGGTAGTTGCATGTCCTTGTGCATTGTTACTAGCAGCGCCTGTCCCTCATGCAGCGTCACTATCTAAAGCAGCCAAATTAGGTATCATTGCCCGTGGAGGAGACGTACTAGAATCACTTGCTAAAGTAAATCTAGCATTACTGGATAAAACAGGTACGCTGACCTCTGGAAAACCAAAAATTGGGGAAATGATTCTAGCAAGAGGGCGGAGGCGTGATGCGGCTATTTCACTCGCTGCTGGACTGGAATTATCCTCTAATCACCCATATGCTAAGGCGATTTTAGAATTAGCTAAAGAGGACAATATTACTCCAACAAAAGTTATCCAATTGTCCGATGGAGAAAAGGGCGTACATGGTGTTGTAAATGGCGTTAAGGTTGCCATGATTCGTGCTGATGAATCTTTGCTGAGTGGAAAGTTATTGCATGCTCTAGAGGATGCAAAATCAAAAGGTCATGGTGTCTCATTACTTGTCAAAGATGACAAATCTGTAGCCTTGTTTACATTCATACATGATGACCTCAGAGATGGGGCTTCAGAATTAATTTCTGCATTGAAAGAGAAGGATATCAAAATTGAAATGCTGAGTGGAGACAACCAAGATTCTGTAAGTGCCCTAGCAAAAAGCATAGGTATTCCTGAAAAATCAGCACATGGAGAAATGACTCCAGAAGCAAAGGTCAATTGGGTTAAATCTAGATCTAAAACTCATATTACTATGATGGTTGGAGACGGATTTAATGATGCTGCTGCAATGGCTGCATCTGATGTTGGCGTGGCTATTGGTGCAGGGGAATCGGTAAATTTAGAAGCCGCTGATGTTTTAATTCCCGGAAACAATCCAAAATTATTATCCGAAATAATAGGGCTAGCTAAAAAGACTCGAAGTGTCCTAATTTGGAACATAGGATACTCTGTGTTGATCACTGCCATACTAGTATATACTGTTCTAGTCGGGATTAATGATAATTTGGCAATTGGGGTGCTGGTTCATGAACTGAGCGTTATTGGCGTAATTATCAATGGAGCACGTCTTTCCGGTGCAGGTGGAACCATCAGTTTGATTGTTGATGTCTCAAAATCTTTGTACTTTGGAACGATTGATTCTTTCAAAGCATTATTGAATAATTCTTGAGGGTTTTTGAGCGCTACCTTCAAGCCTCATGGCATACAAGGCCCAATCACTGGTGATTATATGGCACGAATCCATGCCGACCCCGTGACAACTGCTTTGATGCACCCAACAAGGCGTGCGCTTTACGAAGTATTACTCGATACAGACGAGTATACAACCGTACAATTACAGAAATTGGTAAAGGTCGACCGTTACAATCTATATCATCATTTACACAAATTAGAGGCACTAAATTTAGTGATGAATCATCGTGACGAGGGCAGAACGCGATGGTGGTGTGTAATGGATAGAGTACCCCTTCCAAACGATGGCAGGACTGTATCTGAAAACTCGATTGGGCAAATCGATTTGTCTAATCCTAAAGTTCAGGCTGCAGTGCGCACAATGTTGAGAGAAATCGAAGAAATGACAGGTCAAGATCTAAATCTTGATGCGGCTACTCTGGAAAGTTTGCAAATCAATGGAAGAAGGAACCCTTGAAGGGCATCGGTCAAAAACCATATTGGATTGGGGATAATATGTCGGACGAAGAAGAGCCTCTAAGTGTCGAGTCAAGGATTGCACCTCCGCCATTAACTTGCCCTAGGTGTGATAATCTATTACCAAGTAAACTTGGAGAAGTAAAATGTTTAATCTGCCGCTCTGAAATAAAAGTAGAGCATGAAGGCACTCGTAAAGAGTGGCGTGAAGAGAAGGTTAGTTGTCCATCTTGTAGTAAAGTTTTGATCGCTGGAGTAGATAAGAGGCCTGCAAATCTTGCTTGTTCTTCTTGTGGGTCACATTTTGAATTAAAGCCTCACAAAGTCAAGGTTGAGATAGCATGTCCAAAATGTGAAAGTAAACTTAGAATGAATCAAAGGCCAGGGGAGAGACAGATTACGTGTCCCGCTTGTTCTGTAGAATTCAAAATTAATTTTTGAGGGTTTCAATTGAAAACTACCTTTCGAATGATGGGAATTGCAGACTACATTACTATTTGTAATGGTTTACTTGGAGTAATGGCAATCGTTTTTGTTATTCTTGCTGTAGATGATATGAAACAGCCTTATTCGGAAGGAGGACTGCTAACAGATTATATCTGGGCTGCAATGCTATGTATTTTATTATCAGCATTTGGAGACATAATCGATGGCCCGATAGCTCGACGCTATTCTAAGAAAAGATTGCTTGGAGGGTCACTAGATATTATGTCAGATTCCATTTCGTTTTGCGTTGCACCCGCTTTGATGATTTTTGCAATGTTTGGTCGCATGGGTGAGGCATCTCCAATATGGACCGTATCTTTAGCCATAGCCTGCCTATGGATTATTGCATGTGGAATGTTAAGATTAGCTAGATTTCAACACGAAGAAGGTGGAGATGTACCTTATTTCCATGGATTATCTACGCCTGGAAGCGCAATGGTATTGCTATCTACGGCAGGATTGATTTGGCTTCAACCATCTTCTGGAATTGGCCCCGAACTTTCAACTTGGGATTGCTCGATTTGTTGGGGAACAAATGAACTTAAGCCATATCTCGATTTCATAATGTTGCCTATAATGATAATTTGTGGAGGTCTAATGATTTCTGACAGGAAAATGTCTAAACTCAAGAACGGTATTCAAATGCAACTATCTGCTGTTCAATTTGCAGCCATATTATTTGCTGTAATTCATGCTATGACGTTAACAAAAAAAACCGATGTAGGCGCTGATTTAGAAAATTATTCTGGAATTGTTTTTACTATGTTTCTTTTCACTTTCTCCTTCATTTTTACGATGATTTATATTATCGGGGGAGAACGTTTGGTTCAATCCAAAAATGGTACTATTGAATCAGAATGATGGAAAACCACTTGTGTCGTATAAACCGCCTCGCGAACCCTTAAGTGAGGCGCGCTACTTATCTATCATGAGAGATGCATGATAAAATGGATGGGGATCCTATGAGTGTTAGCGAAAGCAAGTCAGGAGAGGTAGATGGAGTGCATAAGGCCGAAGAATCTGGCCAAATCGATCTGTCTTCACTTAGAGCGCAATTTACATCGACACCTTCCCCATCTCTCGATCAAACAATGGCACAGGGCTCTAGATTTCGTGAAGAGGAACGCTTGCGTTCCAATCTTAGAAGAGACCGGAAAATGCGCCGCCAGGCTCTAGCAGAAAGAATTTCTACGATGCAAAATAATATGGCAAGCGATTTGTCTAGACAACATGAAATGACAATGGATGCCTTAGAAAGAGATTTACGAACTGAAATGGAAGATGAACTCACGCAAATGGAATCCGAAACTCTTACTCGTGAAGAAATGAGACTCAAAGAGATGAATGAATTACGTCTACAGCGAGAAACTGATACTTTGAAGGATTCTTTAACTCTTGAACAGGACCGTAAATTGGAAGAGCATAGAGTTCGAATCATCTCACAACTAGAGGGGCAACTTTCTGAAGAACATAGACGAAAGCTTGCTTTCCAGAGTGAAAGAATGGAACTAGAGTTTAATCAAGCTTTACAACAACGTATTCGTGAACTAGAAGCGACAATTCGAAGTGAAATGGAAGAGAGATTCACCGAACTTGAGGAAAATGAGGTTTCAAGGCTCGAAGAAAGGCAATCACAAAAATTAGCAGAGAGAGAAGAAGCTCTTCGCCGAGGAATTAGAACTCGTCTTGAGCAGCAGCTCAAACTCCGTTTGAAACAAAGAGAAGCGAGTATGAGAGCGGAATATGAACGTCGGAGTTTACGTCTTGAAGAGGACATTGCAGCCAGTATTCAAGATGAACTAGAAGATCGTCTTTCATCTGAAACTGCCGATTTAGAAGAAAGGATGCGTCAAGATGTAGAACTTGCAGTAGCAAGGCGCCGCGAAGAATTAAGAGTTGAAATCGAACGCCAACTAGAATCACAATATTCTGAAAGAAGTGCTGAGCGTAAAGGTAGACTACGAGAAAAATATGACTTAACATTCTCTAAAGCCGTCGATGATATTTCAAAATCACTAGAAGCTGAAATCGAATTACAACTAGAATCAAGAATGGATCAAGAGTTTGCTTCCTATCGTAATGCAAGAGAAGCTGAAATCCAAAATCGATTGGCAAGATTCCGCTATGAGCGAGAAAACGAATTGCATGAACAACTATCTGAACGATTCGATTCCAAGAAATCGGATTGGGCTGAAAGATTGGAAATTGAATTTGCAGCAAGAGAAACCGCTGCACAGAAAGCGATTATGTCCGAGATTGATGGTAGGTTACGCAATGAGCGTATAACTCATGAAACCGACCTAGATTTACTGAAGGAAGAAACCGTCCTGGAACTAGAAGCAGAAATGGAATCACGATTAGCAGAATTCAGGGACAGAAAGGAAGCAGAAGTCGCTTCTCAACTCGAGAGACAACTCGACAAGCGAGAAGAGATTATGCGAAACAAAGCACTCATCGAGGTACGAAAGAGAGAAGCAAATATCAGAGCAGAAATCGAATCGCAACTTGGAGTTAAGCGTGCTGAAGTACGTGACCGCTTGTCATCACTAACTCAACAAATGGATGATTTCCGTTCCATGGCTGAACTGAAGATGAGGGAATCTATTGAAGGAAAGGTCCAAGGCGAAATAGATTCTGATGAAGAACGCCTACTTGAACAGGAAAATGAGTATAAGGAACTCCAACAAAAGGACAATGTGTTAGCCAAGAGGCAAAATTGGTTACAAGCAATATCAGGACAAGGTACTCAGGCACAGAGTCCTGCTATGCCTCTAGATCCATCAGCACTAGGCGCACGTCCTGATTCACTAGGAGCATCAGCGGGCCGTCCTGTACGAGGAGCATTAGCACAAGCAGCAGCCCAGCATCAACCTTCGATGGGATTGGCTGGAATGCGTGCTCCTAAATCGGCAGCAAAATCGCTAAGCGGAAATCTACCAATGCCTACGCCGGTTAAAGCGCCTATTTCAGGAGGGTTAAGCAGCTCTATGAAAGCAGGTGTAGCTCTACCTCAACCAATACACCAGAAGGTAATACGTCAACCAGTAGCTCCACAACCAGTAGTTCCACAACCGGTAGCTCCGCAACCAATAGAACCGCAACCACAAGAGATTCCAGAAATCGAAGAAGTCCCTGAAATGTTGGACCTTGCTGAGCCAGAAACTGATTCCATAATGGAAGATATTGTTGATGAATTGCTTGAAGAATCTGTCGATGAGGATTTAGAAGTAGAAAATACTGGAGAAGTAATGCTTACTCCTATCACGATTCTGGAAGTATCTAAAGGACCTGTCATCTCTACACTCAATCCTGTAGAAACTAAGGTTTTAGAGCCTGTAAAGAGGCGAGGTCCCCCTCCTTCATCAGCTCCAGGTATTCGCCCAGGAAGCGGTGATAAAGAGACTGAAAATGCTGTAATCAGGCCAATTCAAAAATTAACGCCGGTAATCAAACCTGCTACAGATTTAGTAATTGAAGAGCCTTCTGAAGAAGATAATGCATGAAAGCGTTACTCCGAGCGATTGATAGAGTATTACATTATCCCGTAATTTATGAGAAGAGTAATTGTGATTGTCCTAGCGATATTGTTACTACCTTCAATTCCGAATTCATCTGCTAGTTCAAACCTACTGGAGGTAGGTGTTGTAGAAGATATCGATGGCCGATTAGTACATATTTCATTTTCTTCTGAAAACACATTACTAACCTTGAATACAGAAGGAAATATTTCCAGTCACTTTTGGGGAGCTGGAGAATTAATTTACCAATGGTCCATTGAATTGAATGTGACTGCAAATTCTGCAACTCCAGATTCTACTGGATTATTAATTGCAGTAGCCCATTCTTACGGTGTTATGATCATCAATACTGAATTGGTTATTGTAAGTAATTCGTATAATCTTTCGAGGAATATAAACTCTGTAGTGTGGGACAATGAAGGTAATCTTTGGTTTGCTGATAGTAGCGAAAGACGTTCAAAAGAATATGATTCTACTATGGCAACAGGTAACGTAACAATTTCTCACAATACTGCAATGACTGCAATGACAATTATTTCACAAGAAAGAATCGTAACCGGTGGAAGAGATAACCTTGTCAAGGTACACGCTCAAGATGGGTCTTTATCAAATACACTTTCAGATTTTAATTCCTATCCAACTGTTCTGAAAATTGATTCTGATGGCGACCTACTAGTAGGTTGTGCAAACGGGCAATTGCTTAGATATGATGTCGATGATTGGAGCAAAGAAGAGATGGAAATCTCTAGTCAAGAAAGTATTAATTCCATCACCATTGGAGAAAATGGTGACTTACATGTTGGAACTCTAAATGGTAAACTGCATATCGTTGATGGCACAACTTTGACCGAAACCGATGAATATAGCTCACCTGGTAGAGTTATGATAAGTTTCTTTGAAGATTCTGGAGAACTGTATATTGTATCCGCTTTTTCAACATCAACTAAATTCAGACTTTTTGATTTGGATTCTGATGGAGATGGGGTCACAGATATCAATGATGATTTCGTTGATGACTCAACACAGCAAACTGATACAGATGGTGATGGTTATGGTGATAACCAAAATGGAGATAATCCCGATGCATTTCCTGATGATTTTTCCCAATGGGCCGATTCTGATGGCGATGGATATGGCGACAATCCTTCAGGAAATAATTCGGACGCTTTCATAAACAATTCTTACCAATGGGCCGATTCTGATGGCGATGGTTACGGAGACAATTCTTTTTCTGAAGGTGGAGACAGATATGTGGATGATAGTTCACAATGGGTCGATTCTGATAATGATGGCTTTGGTGATAATGCAAGTGGTACAAATGGAGATAATTGCCCTAATGTAAACGGATTTTCTACTCAAGATCGCCGCGGATGCAAGGACTCTGATAATGATGGATATTCAGATCCTACCGAAAACTGGACTGCTGAAGATGGAGCAGATACAATGATCAATGATGATACCCAGTGGGAAGATTTTGATGAAGATGGATATGGAGATAATCTGACTGGAAGATTCCCTGATAGTTGCCCATTAGAAGCTGGTAGTTCCACTAAAGCATGGCTTCCTCTTGCTTCGACTGATGGTAATTTCAGTTTGGATTTCCAAGTGCAGGACAAGTATGGCTGTCCCGACTCTGATGGAGATGGTTTTTACGACCAAGGTGACGATTTACCTGATGATGCAAGTTCATACAGAGATGATGATGGAGATGGAGTAGGATTTGGAACTGATTATGATGATTCAAATAAATTGGTCCAAACTGAAGAGCAGCACTGCACTCAAAATGTTTCAGATGTTTCGGATTCTTGTCTAGGTTATAGGGACTCTGAATACATGCAATATATACAGGAACAGCAAGAAAGTGGTGGAATCGAATTGAGTTATTCTGCTTGGAGTATTTCTCAAAATACCGAGGATGATACTGAAAGTGATGCTGCTTATATGGAGTCTGCAAAAGAGATTGCACCTTATCTTGGTGCAGGGTTTTTGATTGTATTAGCGGTATTGTTAATCTATTCGGGATTGACCAAATCACGACGTCGTTCTGCTTTAATCAAAACTTACGGTGAGCCTTTAGGAAATGATGCAATGAGCGCTGAAGAAGAGGCGCTGGAAAACCGAGCAGGTCTTTCTGCAATGGGCGGTGTAGAATCCGACAAGATGTGGGAGGATGATATTGAACCAATGGATCTATCCACAGAAAGAGTAGATGAGATGGAACTTGAAGATGTGCAGCCCATTTCTAATCAATCTCTAGAAGAAAGTAAATCAATGGAAGAATTGGCTGGTATGCCGGTTCAAAATGAACCTGTTGCTGAGCCGGTACCTGTTATGCCAGAAGAAGCTCCACCTCTACCAAAGGAAGGATTACCAAATGGCTGGACCATGGAACAATGGAAATGGTATGGTGAAGAGTGGCTCGCTAAAATGGGCAAATAATCAATCTCGCCAAACTATCGGAAGAGATTCTTTCAATACCCCGAGTTCTGCTCCAGAATATACCGGTTGTCCGTCGACTTTCAATGTCGACATTATTAGCCATAATATTGCATTCCAACTTTTAGGACTTGCAAATAATTCAATTCTACCATGTGCTGCGTTGTTTATCAGAACTGCTTCATCGCTATTGGCATCAAAAATACCTCTTACCAAATGGGCAGTAGTCAACTTGTATCCACCTGGTCTCCAATCCATAATCACACCTCATACCTTGAATGGAGCAAGATTCAATCTATCGATTAGATGATCAGCATTTACATCTGCCACATCCTTCATCTGGCCTCGTAATCGGTCTAATTCCCCATTCATTTTTGATAACTTATGAGTTCTAATTAAGTCTGCAAGAAGATCATCAACACTACGAAATCCATCCATGGTACGAATAGTATTCAACTGACGTCGAATCTCGTAACTTACACTAACTGAGGTCATGCCTTCACCGGTCATGTATTGGCTTGGCCACTAGTGACTACTTGAATACGACGCGTCAAGAAGGCTCAAATTGGCGATTTAACAGCCCTAAATCATCTGCGGCCTTGTTTCTCTAACAATAATCTAGAATGTTCCTTGACACCATAACTACGACGCATTTCTAATACCCTAAGATGATATTCTCGAGTCAGAGACCAATATTCTCTACTTCCAGCACCTGCTCCGCTATTTGATGGCTTATTCAAGATAACAGTTGGAGCTCCAGTCCAAGCAGCCTCTGCAACCTTAGCGAGACGACGAATCGGTGTTTTGAACACCTTCCTAGGAATCTTAGACTGGACTTCATCACAAACATGCATCGAAAGTTTTGATCTCTGATCTACCATTGTCATTGCAACTCCAAAGATTTTTAGATTTCTATTGATTCTCTTTTGGATCATCTTTACACTATTCATCAGCATGCTAAATCCTTCCAATGCATAGTATTCTGCTTGTACAGGGATAAATACCCAATTAGCCGCACACAGTGCGTTTATCGATAGTAAACCGAGGGAAGGAGGAGTGTCGATGATTATATGATCAAAATCATCGATGATCGGTGCTAATGCTTCGCGTAATCTAGTCTCTCGGCCAATTCGGTGGGACAATTCAATTTCTGCACCAGAAAGATGTATATCACTAGGAAGTAACCAAAGATTCTGCACTCCAAGATCAGTTGGGATACGGTCTGAATCCATTCTTTTTGACCATGCTTTGCGCATAGATTCTGTTAAGTCCTCAGGGGATAACAAATATTCTTCCATAAGCGGTAAATCTTCACCGCTATCGTTTACCAATAAATCGTATGCTGTTTTACGAATTTTTTTCTTTTCTACTCCGAATGAAGTAGCGCAATTGCCTTGCGGATCCAAATCTATTAGCAAGACTTTGGCTGGTGGGATTTTGAATTTCTTATTACCCTCTGCTAATGCAGCTGCAAGATTAACTGCAGTGGTGGTCTTAGCACAGCCGCCTTTTTGATTGGCAACTGCAACTACCATTTTGTAAGGATTCATTTTTCTCACCGAGTGCTAACAATGCAAGCGAGAAAGCCCTCCTCTGTAAAGAGTCGCATTTGTTGAATAACAATCATCCTTGTTGGATAACTGGAACTGGCACTTCGGATAGAATCTTACGAACGATATGCATTCCTGTTATTCCACGAATCTTTGCCTCAGGTTTCATTACAATTCTGTGAGATATAATTTGTAATGCAATTCCTTTGATGTCATCAGGAATAACATAGTCTCTACCATCGATAGCAGCAACTGCACGACCGCTCTTGAATAGGTTTTGACATGCACGTGGAGATGCTCCATTGACTACACGGTGGTCTTCACGTGTTCTTTGAACCATTTCCACAATATAGGACAGAATTGCTGGATCAACATGTACTGTTTCCAGTGCTTTTTGCATTGCAACCACTTTCTTAGGAGAGGTAATCTGCTCAACATCGTGCTGGTCTTTTCCACGAAGTTTCCTACGTGCTAGAATCGCCTTCTCTTCAGCACGATCAGGGTATCCCATACTCATCTTCATCAAGAAACGATCCATCTGAGCTTCTGGAAGCGGATATGTTCCTTCTTGCTCGATTGGGTTTTGTGTTGCCAATACCACGAATGGCGCAGGTAATTTATGAGTAATACCCTCAATTGTTACTTGCTTTTCTTCCATAGCCTCAAGCAAAGCTGCTTGCGTCTTAGGAGGAGCACGGTTAATTTCGTCAGCTAGTAGAATATTGGAGAATAATGGACCTGCACGGAGTTTGAATTCTCCAGACTTTTGGTCATACATGTATGTACCCATAATATCAGAAGGTAGCAAATCGGGAGTGAATTGAACACGCTTAAACTTGCAACCTAGTGCTCTAGCAAAGGTATTGGAGAGCATGGTTTTACCTAAACCAGGGAAATCTTCTAGCAACATGTTACCGTTGGATAGAATTCCAACAGTGACTCTTCGGAGGTTCTCATTTTTCCCAATAATTACCTTTCCTGCTTCGTTGATTAATGCGTGTGCGATTGAACTTACAGTTGCAATCAAATCCTTAGTTCGATGGTCGGCTCCTGCTTGCATGGTGCTTAATCCCCTTGGGTACAACGCACAACCAGTTAACACCATACTTCAAGGTATTGCGTCAAAAAGTCAACTTATCGGCCCCAAAAATGGTCCTTATTACGATGAAGACGGGTTATTTCTTCGAGTATTTCTTCTTCCACAGGTGTTAATTCGATCTTTCTGAGTCGTTTAGCATGAGAGGCAGGTATGTCAACCCAAAATTCGTCGCCTTCATCGATATGACGGCCTACGGTTGGACCCATTACTGCTACGGCTACTTCGTCGCCTTGTGATGCTTCTTTTACTTCTTCACTACTACGTGTCCGCAAACTCTTGATTTGACCAACCTGTGTTCCATCGAGTTTCATCAACCTCTGTCCAACATGGACTCTGCCTCCGATAACCCTCATGCCAACAATCGCTGGTCCTTTATTTCTAAATGTGTGATTCTCAAGGTAAAGAAGGCGTCCAGGATAAACCAAATTTTCACGCTCTGCAGCCTCTATTTCTTCTTTTGTATCTGCTCGCCATTGTTCGAATTCATCCAAAACCCGATAGATGATTTCGTGTGAAATGAATTTTATTTCTGCATCATCACCTTCTAAACGTGATGATACCTCTGAATTACCTTGTACTGAAAATCCAAGTATTATTTGATTTAATGGATCTGAAGCGCTTTGTGCAGTGAGAATATCTCTTTTATTGATGGGGCCAATCGCTGCCATTCGTATTGGTATTTCCATCTTGTTTAACTCGAAAGCAAGTGCTTCCAATCCTCCAATTGTGTCTGCCTTAATCACAACACCTTCTTCAGAAAGATCTACAGAAATGCTTGCTTCTTTACGAGCTTCTTTTTCAGCCTTCGACAATAGTTCTGATGAGTTTGTTTGCCGTAAGATGGTACCTGCAAGGACTTTTTCTAATCCCGGCCCCACTATTTTCAAACCACATGCAGCAATTGCATGCTCGCATGAATCCCATCTATCTCCGGCATCTCGCATCTCAGACATGCCTTTAGCCCGGAACATGCCCTTGATATGAGTGGTAATTGGCCCATCGGGGCCGACTAGAGTAATCGAATCACCCAGATTCAATTCTCCTCGATTAAGAATAACATGAATCGTCTTACCCAATCCTCTTTCATCCTTCATTTCCAAAACAGTACCTTCGCCTGGTCCGAGAGTATCGGTTAGCCTGTCTTCGAGAAAACGTTCGGCTAAACCAACCGTGACTGTCAATAAATCCTGTAACCCCTCACCATCTTTAGCTGAACATGGAACCATTGCCAAATTAGATTTGAAATCCCTAATCTTGTCATACCTTTCGATATTGAAGCCATGTTCTGAGAATTCCCCAAGTAATTTCCAATAACGTTCTTCAAACAATTGCTTAACATCATCTCGTTGATTGTCCCAAGATTCTACAAATGAACGTCCGTTATCGGTATACCATCCGTTTATTCTATCTATTTTATTGACTGCGACTACGAAAGGTGTTTTTTTATCGCGTAGTATACGTAAACTCTCGATTGTTTGTGGTTGAAGTCCTTCCATGATATCGACTACTAAAATAGCAATATCTGCTAATGCGCCTCCACGGTTACGTAAACTTGTGAAAGATTGGTGACCCGGAGTATCGATGAAAAGTAAACCAGGGCTATTGAATGCTTTACCGCCTGTCATTGCAGCACATGTTTCATTGAGAATATTTGCAGGAATCTCCGTAGCACCAATATGTTGAGTAATTCCTCCTGCCTCTCTATCCATCACGCTGGCCTGGCGTTCGCTTCCGAGGGAACGGAAGTAATCCAATACACTGGTTTTACCATGATCCACATGGCCTAATACCGAAACAATCGGTTGCCTAGCCCAGCCTTTTTCTGTAGATTCTTCTATGTCGTTTTGAACATCTGTTTGCTCGTCATCCATAAAGCAAACCTCCAATTGGAAAAATTAATTTTTCAATTGGGATACAATTTCACTCATATACCCAATTTTGTGAATCTAAAGTCCATTCATTGAGACCTTCTGGGAACCACAACCCTAACTCAAATTCTGCGGTTTCAGCAGCATCAGAACCATGAATCATATTGAATCCAATATCCATTCCAAAATCACCACGGATTGTTCCAGGTGCAGCTTCGCGACCGTTTGTTGGACCGATTAAATTACGTGCAACACTGATTGCATCTCTACCAGTCCAAGCCATGCAAACAACAGGCCCGCTGGTTACGAACTTGATCAGTCCTGGGAAAAATGGGCGTTCTGCGTGAACCGCATAGTGCGCTTTTGCGATTTCTTCACTAGGTACTACTTGCTTTAATCCGACTAACTGCAGCCCTTTTTGTTCAAATCGTCCAATAATCTCTCCAACGAGTCCGCGTTGAACTCCATCGGGTTTTACCATGATGTATGTAGTCTCCATGTTGATTCCACCAAAGATGGCGACATGCCGGCCCTATAAGAGCGCAGCGATTGCTGACAGCCTCAAACTCCGCCCTTTACGTAATGGCGAGTCCACTTGACTTTGCGTGCATTACGCTTGAGTTTGATAGCATTCTTTCGTGCTTTAGAATTTGCAAACCATTGTACTGTACCATCACGGCGGATATACATCAATCCAGTACCTGGTTCAATCACTTCTCCTGAAAAGGAACAGATTCTTTGTTCTGGCATCATAATCACCTCATGTTAAGTTTACGCGCTTCACGACCTGTGTCGCGTAGCATTAGAATATCTCCAATTCGCACAGGTCCTACTACGTTTCGAGTAATAATTCGTCCAACGTCACGAGGGTTTGGTGCATCATTAACACGCACTTTAACCTGTGTAGCCTCACCGGTCATACCAGTTCTGCCAACCACTTCAACAACCTCTGCAGGCCATCCTCCAAGTTCTTCGCTCATTTCTGATTCCTCCAAGACTCATACTCCAAGAGTTCACTCTGATAGACCTTTTACTAGTTCTACCACTTCATTGAACTTTTCTTGAGCGCCTTTAGCGACCTCAAGAAGTGCAAGAGATGCTGTTCTAACGCCGTTAGGCATTCCAGCTTCCTTTGCAAGGAATTCTTGTGAAGGCACATAGCCGAATGGTATGTTCTTCTCTGCGCAGATCAAAGGAATGTGTGCCAGAAGTTCTGGTGGGTTTACATCCTCTGCCATGATAATGAACTTAGCATTGCCGCGTTCGGCTGCCTTGGTCACTTCATTACTGCCTTTCTTCATCTGTCCCGTGTTGTTAGCCTGAACCATTTCGTAGATTTTATCTGCGACATCGTTAGGCGTCTCAAAAGTTACGTGTGCACTCATTGAATCACTCTCATGCTGTGTAAGCAAGGCTCCGCACGACCTATTGCATATAAACAGCACGGATTGGAACTTAGAGTCAATCAGAGTGTTTCAAGGAGTTCGCGAACCCCTCTAGCAAGTGCTGCGCCCCCGCTGATGACTGCTCTTGAATTACCCAAAGAAGAAGTTGCATGCACGCCGTCCACATGGCCTATGAGGCGCTTTATCGCACCTCCGGTAAACAATCCATGAGTACATGCAGCATGCACTTCTTTAGCGCCTTGGCTACGCAAAGCATCCGCTGCCTTACATATAGTGCCGCCGGTTGCAATCATGTCATCTACGATTGCGACAATTTTACCTTCGACATCGAGATTTTTTGCTTTGTGAACAATTGTATGAGCATCGATACGAGTTTTTTCAAGATAAGAAAAGGGAAGGCCGATAGTTTCAGCAACCAGTGATGCCCTCTCTATGGCTCCTTTATCTGGTGACAAAATGAAATCGGGTCTGACATTTTGTTTTAGATGTGACGCGA
>Ga0066836_10000749_pt1 | contig 16435 bp, 13 predicted proteins | sample ETNtaG_18_FD_71568 | JGI IMG/M metagenome (GOLD analysis project Ga0066836, IMG submission 71568) | Marine microbial and viral communities from oxygen minimum zone, Eastern Pacific Ocean - ETNP201302SV91 | ecosystem: Environmental > Aquatic > Marine > Oceanic | place: Pacific Ocean: Eastern...
GGACAGGCTGGTTCGCTTGAACAATTCATGTTCCTTGTAGAAATGTACGTACACATAATACGCCCCTTTGGGGGTTTTTCCCTCAGGCCAAAACGCATTCTCAACAGGAACACGGGTGTTGCCTTTTTGATTCATTTCAACGTCGAGAACACCTCCATCTTGAGATTCTCTATTTCGTGGGTGAACAATTTCACCACTTGGTGAAACAACTAGCAAATTGAAATCGTTTTTGTTGTCCCACATCAAAGATATTTGGAGGTCGCCTGTATTTGCTTCGGCTTGGTGGAGGCGCTCTTCAAAATCTTCTTTTCGCCATTCATCGGCACCCAATGGTTGCAAGCCACCTCTCTTGTATGCCTCATTGAGAGCTGTGTGCAATCGGACCTGCTTATCTTTCTCAATATCTGCACTATTCGCTGTATTTTGCAAAACTTTGCGGCGGGCGATTCGGAGTTGTTGGAGTGTTTTTGTTTGGCGGGCATCTGTGTCCTCAAATACAATTGATGCGAGTGTTGTCAAATCTTCTGCGTCATTGATCATGGATCGATATTTTTCAAAGCGTGCTTGATATTCGATCTGTTCTTGTTTCTTGATTCCTGCTTCGATTAATTTCCGGCGTTTTACAAGAGCCTTCTCGATATATTTCACTACGTCGCTCGATACGTGCGAATAACGAATTGCGGATAATTCATCAAGGTCTCTTGACGCTTCGATTTCGGCCATAATCTGATTATACTGTTCCTCTTGTTCTGCAATATATTTCTTCCTTCTAGCCTCTTCAAGTTCGGATTCCCTCTTTTCGATTAATCTGTCCAGCATTACTTTGTGCACCGCAGAAATTTTGTCATCAATTTCAGGGAATTCTTCAACTGTTTGGGCGGCCAACACATCTGCTCTTTGGAGGCGGTAAAGTTCAGATTCTGATACCAATCGTTTGTTCATTGTTTCCGAATCTGGGACTTCGATTGAGGCGATGAGTTTGAGTTTGTCTCCAAAACTAGTTTTGCCTGAATGTTGGGAATAATCTGCCCCAACTCTGCTACGTAAAGTGTAGATGGTTGGATCTGATTTGCGAAGTCTTTGGTGGCGTTTACGGTGCCAAACGAACACGTTGTAAATGCCTGGTGTGAGTGTGACACCTTGGGGCCAAACAATGTTCTCCAAAGCAGATTTCATTTCAGGTTGGGAATTCATTTCAAGATCGAGTTGGCCACCACAGGATGATTTGCGCTTACCCCTGTGGATAATTTCCCCATTGGGGGTGCGCACAATCAAATCCAAATCGTTCATGTTATCCCACAGTAGGCTGAATCTCAGATGTCCGTCACCTGCATCCAATGTCTTGATGCGGGTTCTGAATGCAGATTCTGGTTCGAAGTCAAATTCATCAGGGATTGGGGGTTTCTTGGACTTCTTTTCCGCTTTTTCCACGTGTGCGGTAATCATTTCGTCTTCAACAAGAATCTCCCTAACTTCTTCTTTGATTTCAATAAGGCGCTCTTCCTGTTCTTCATTGACTTCTTCAATTTCGATTTTGTCAATTTCATCAGATGATTTTGCAGTTTCAAGGAGGGCTCGCAGGTGTTGATACTGTTTGGCTTGCGCTTCCTCTACTCTTTGTCTTTCGATTTCTTCAAGGTAATCCAGCCGGCTAAGGCGCAAGTCTTCCAGTTCTTGTTGCTGAGTTTCTGTAGTGTTGACAATGTCTACTGCGAGGAGTTCTTCAATCTCTTCAATCCTAGGTATTGAATCCAAATATCGTGTATATTGCTCAGTGAATTTCCGTTGGCGTGCCAGCTCAACCAATTCCACTCGCCTTGTTGTTTTGATTTCTGTTAGTAATTCAAATTGCTCTTCAGTCACGCCTTCGATCTTGATAGCGTCTAATTCAAGCACATATTCACAATCAAGGATTTTGGAATTAAGTTCGTCGCAAACCAAATTTTCCCTGGTTCGTGCGAATAATTGGGTTAATTCTTCTTGTTGAGTTGGATTTACTCCGATAATACGAATTCTATCAAGATCTGAAGAAGATTTTGCAGATTCGATTCCCAATCGTATCTCTTCAGCACGGGCGTCTTCCATTTCTTTCTGATCTTTCGCATCGAGTGCAACTATGCGCTTGTTTCGGCGTTCATCTAATTCGGTGAGTAAATTGGCTGGTAAATCTTCGAATTCCATTTTGCGCAACTCTTCTTGGTCCTCGCAATCATGAATTAAATCTGAAAAATGACGATAGAGTTCTGCTTCAAATTGGAGGCGCTCTTTCTCGCTCAATCTAGAATGGTAAAATTCGTAATGGGCTTTGAGGCGCGTTGTGCCTTCTTCGTTCAATTCTGAAAAATCAAGGGACTCAAGATAAGCGACTGTTTGTGCTGAGCGGATTTCTCGGTACAATTCTTCTTCGCGCCTCAGTTGTTCAAGTTGGGAAGATAGTTCGTCAGTTTCAGTATCGATGAGTGCCTTTGCTGCTTTTTCTTGGTTTTCGTGTAAACCTAATTCCCTTTTTCGTATTTCTTGAATAGTGTCTTCAAATGTAAGTTGGTACATTCGTTCGTATAATTCAAGCAATGCTGCCTGTCGTAATTCTAATTCTACCAATGTCGCGCCTTCAAGGGGGGCCTCAACAAGATCTTGGTTGACTTCGATGTTGTATTCCTCACTCAATCCCTGGATTAACTCGATGATGCCTTTGCATTCATCCCTTTTTTCAGTCGTTCGATCGAGTACTGAGTATCGTTCAATATTGGTCTCTTGCAATTCACTGATTTCTTGTTTCATTGAGCCGCGTTTATCGGCATGGCGCTGAATTTGCTGGGCGGGGAAGGGTGTCATTTCTGGTGAATATTCAACCCGGGTACCAACTAGAGATTGTGACAATGGTGTTCGTGATGGTGGGAGGACGTCTTCAACTTCGATATCCTCCATTTTCAGAGTACCCAAAAGCGATTGTGATTTTCTCCTTCCTTGATTCAAATGTGTGATTGCCTGCCAAACCATGGCTAGCACAATGGATGTAACTATTGCATACCCGGCCATAGTTTCCATCGAATCACTCCTCTGGTTGTTCCTCTTCTTCGTCAGGAGAAGGGGTGGGCATTGATTGGATGTGTGTAGGGCGTCCTTGTTTCTGATATCGTGCGATTAATGCGGCGAGAAGGGCGTCGTGGGATGCTTCTGAAATTCCTAATTTTCTTCGCTCATCCCAAAGAAGGATTTGTTCGGTACGTGACAAGATTCCATCGTCAAGGTATACTTCGATTAAGCGACGATAGGTGTCGCGATCTGAAATTGCATAGATAAGTCGGGTGTTGTCAATTGATTCTGCTCGGAGCTGAATCTGGTTGCCGAGAATGATTGCTTCACTGTGGGTGATTTCCCTGTTGTCATATTCAACCTGTACTTCGTTTGCAATCGTTTGCAGTGATTCGGTTGTCTTACCTCGGTTGATGCGCCGTTGGAATTTTCGAGATTTTCTAGAGAGGCGCATCTAATCCCTCCTACTCAATCGTGAATGCGCAAACCAAGCGTGGGGGTTCATCATTTGTGATTTCGCCCCGGTACTCTTTGGGCTCGTTGCCATCATCCACCAGAACTCTATACGGCGTTAGGTCTTCTTCGGCATGATGTTCAAAATGTTCGATAATGACTTTGTATTCCCCTTTTGGTGCAACTCCTGCGGGCCAGAAAATGTTCTCAACCGGTTGTTCGCTTGTGGGCGATTCATTCATGTCAACGTCTAGTTGCCCACCGCAAGATGACAATTTGTTATCAAACGATATTCGTTCACCAGATGGGCAAACCACACTGAGGTCGAGGTCGTTTTTATTGTCCCAAATGAGGCTGACTTGGACTTGACCTGATTGGGCGCCCTCTCTTTTCAGTCGATCGTGGAAATCGGAAAGATCGGGGTTGGATACTTCCTCTCCCGTTTCGACACTGAGTTTGTCCGAATCGGGTTCTTTTCGGGGGTTTGTGTCCCATTCGGCCCCAATTTCAGCGAGAAGTGCTTCCGAAGAATCAAGTAAATCATCAGAGGTTGGCATGTCACCACCTTCATCGATTTCGGCATCTATTGGGATTTCTGTGTCCTCAATTTCTACCACTTCATCTGACCCGGGTTCGGTAGAGGGTGTGGAGACAGTGGGTTTTGACAATCTGGTCATATCATCTTCCAAAGCGAATTGATTGGGTCTGGGCTCAGAAACTTCGACGGGGGTGGCTCGAACGTTGCCCAACCGGGTTGTATGGGCCGGGTTTTCTTCACCGGTGAGAATCCGGGAAATACCAAATCCGAACATGCCGGACAAGATAAAAAAAAGAACATATGCTGCCCAAGGCATATCTCTACGAGATATGCCTAAGTTTATGATTTATTGCAAACATGGGTTGTCTGAAGTAAGTCAATCAAGGATGTGAATTGCAGCTGGAGTGATGGAGTATTCAACTCGATTTGCTGTGAATATTCGCTCGATGAAACCCAAGGCCTGCATCCTTCCCAGCACCCCACTTCTCATGTGGGGGATGACAGATTCGCTCCAGTTTGCTTTGGTGCCAGGGCCGTACCTTCGATGAATGCGAGAAAGCAATGAAGATGGGGTGTTTGAACCGATGTGGATGCCGTCGATAATATGGCGTATGTATGCCCACTCCTTGTCCATGTTGTTTCTCACTTGTGATACGATCAATGCCCGCTCCGTCGGTGACAATGAGGGTCCGCCCTCAAGGGTGTCATCGATGATGGGGTTTGGTTCTCTAACGAATCTTTTTCCCGAATCTGTAAATTGTACTCTGCCAGAATCGTCGACATCAATCAGCCCGAAATCATACAATGCTCCAGATGGTTCGGTTTCACCAGCTCGGGCCCTCCGAATCATGTAGTGATTCAAGAAACGATTTGTTGCAGCGCGTTCACCGTTTGGGAATGATGAATGTGTTCTCGAACCCCTTTCACGCCCTTGGTGTTCGTCGAACTCTTTCAGCAAGGTACGAACGGGTGCCACACTTACCCTGATGGCTGAACGGAAATCGTGTATGGTTGGACCCGTTCCTTGTTCATCCAATAATGACCAAAGCATCCTGCATCCGTACTTGAGAGGTAGCAACCGATTGATATGGCCGGATAGGGCCTCCTTTGAAAGTGGGTTGCTAGGCAGGGTTGAATTCAACCTGCTCTCATCCAAATTAATCAACTTCAAGGGGTCGAGGATGGCTGGATCTGCGGTGACTATGTTGTCTTCATCTTGTAGATGGTTTTCGAGGAGTAATTGGCAGTATTGGCTGATTGAAAGGTCCAGTTCATTTGCACTGCTCATCAACCGCTCTACAAGCATAGATGGGAGTGAAACTGTAGCCTCCATCAAATACCCCGAGAGGGAGGAGATTAATGAATTAATTCATCGGTAATCTGTGTAATTGATATTAATTTCAATATTTTTAGCATCCCTCTGAAGAATGGGTTCGATCTGCAACTTCAGAAGGAAGTGGAGCTTCGTTTGGGGCTGGGTAGGATCTTGGTGTTAGACCAGGTTGTGTGGGGCGGAAGTTGTTGACCCGATTTATTCAAATTAATTAAAAAGTACCGAATATAAACGAATTAATTGGTTTTAACTGGTTCGGGCTACTTTTTGATACCCCTACGTTGATTCCAGATAAGTCCCTATTCATGTGGACAAATTGGGTGGATTGAGTGACTCATACAGTCCTGCTCACACCACTGGTCCAATGAGTTTCAAGTCCATTGAGTCGGATGCTTTGACACCGAAGATATACTTTGGATACCGGCCAGGAAATATGATTCACAGCTTGTTCATTCAAACGATTCCTGCAGGTGATTTAGTAAATCAGGGTGCATCCTCTGCAGTGTCGAGGAGAGGGGGTTTGCAGAGTAGGATCTATTCTTGTGAGGGGTACCTTTGGCACAGAAACAAGAATCCGAAATAGAACAAGATTGGGGCTATCACCCATACTGCTTGAGGGATTAGTGTATACCCAGGCGACATGGGGGCCGAACCAGGAATCGTTGGTATGATTACAGGGTTCCACGAAAGTGGCTCGTATATCCAAACTCTACCATTGAACAAATATTCAACTAGCAATTCCTGAGACAGACCCCACCCCCACATGATTCCGAGTTCTTTAGATTCGAAACGTTGAAACAGTTCGCCGTCCAAAAGCAGATGGCATAGATACACGCCAAACATGAAAATTGCACCATCCCAAATCGAATGCGATACCTTGCGTGGCCACCCATCCAAGCCCCATGGCCAATCAACCGCTCCGTGCAAAAATTCGGGGCCAAGGAACAGGAATGTGAATTCCCAAGTGGATCCAATCAGGGTCCCTAGCCAAAATGCGTACAAGTAAGAAATGGGGATTTTCCCATTATTGTACAACCAATAAACCAATCCTACAAAGAAGGCGGCTAGAACAAAATCTGACACCATGAAGAATATCGACAGGGGTTCCATCGGATTCACGATGCTCAAATAATTACCGCCTTTGATATTAATTGGAATTAATTGAAGTTTGTGAAGTCGCCAACTGATTCATACAAGCTGGGACCGCTAGCAAGGAAACACATGGTGGCTCGCCTGCTTCGAGAATCCTCTGGTTGCGGGTTTTCACTTTCAGCACAAGGGCCTGTGCAACCATCTGCGAATGCGATGTACACGCGGCCTTCGTGATCAATGTGTAAATCATTGAAGTCTAGTAGATTCCTGTTTGAACCGCCAATGTCACGGCAGTCACCACTGTTCAAGCATATGCTGCCTACTTGCACGGGGTCTGCAGATGCGCGGTAGGTGTGGAAGATTGGGTTTTCGTCTAATGCGTTCAAACTGTAAGTGACATACAGGTAGTAACTGACATTTGAGTTTGCGTAGTGAGCATTGCCATCCCACGGACTACCGTCAAGGTTGGGCTGATTCAATTCACTCGCATCTTCGCTTCCAAGATATGTGATTGCGATTCGTCCTGGGTCTCCCGCATCAATCTGAGGAAATGCTGTTGAAATGACTTCGATTGGACTAATTCGGCTACTATTTTGTTCCCAGGACTGGCCCGAATCTGTACTTCTAGACATGTATATGCCTTCATCAGCCCCTGTCCAAATATGGTAAGCATTAGATTCAGTATCGGTAGCAACCTCGGAGTTCTTGCGTGGATATGGCGTCCCTACATCCTCGCCCATCGTTCGATCAAACCAAGAAAGGCCGTTGTCATCTGACACAATAACGGTGGGCGTTTCAACTCGAGGTGTGACGTATACTGTGCCATCAGGGGCCGAGGTGATTGCTCCATGAAGGCCGCCGTTAGTGGTGGCTAATCCAATGATTTGGCCGCCTGCTTCAAATGTAGCGCCACCATCAAAACTTGTGAAGCAAAATATGCCGGCGAGTTTGTTGTAACAATAGTACACTGCAGTCTCATAGAAAGCCTGTGAAAATGCCCCACCAATCCCGTATCCGCTGCCGGTCCAAGGACCGGTTGCCAACTTGATGTGATCGTTAATTGGTGTCGTGCCTGAATCGTGTGGGTTGCCGACCCAAGTTTCCCCATCATCGTCGCTCCAGCAAATCCATGATGTTTCCAAACCTATCATTTGCACATTGAAAATTCGATCTGTGATTGGGTCAACCCAACCATAGGGGTCACTGGTTGTTGGTGAACATGCAATTGGGTCTTGCACTTCTTCCCATGTTTCGCCATAATCGCATGACCGCATGACCTTCTCCATTGCAATGAAGAAAATGCAACCGCTGGATGTGACCCCAAGGCTTGGCTCAGGTCCATCTTCGCCAACGTCACTGAAGTTGAATACCAATGGAAGGGGTTCGACATCAACCGGTAAGCCGTCAGAACCTGTGACAAATATGCCACTAGGGGACATGGGTTCCTCAACTTGAGATGTTGGGTCTTCATTACCAAAGCAACCCGATAGGGTCGCTGATAACATCAGGAAAACAAGTAGTAGGGCGCGCGCGCGCATGATTGTTCCGATGTCGTCTATGTTTTCAATCTTCAAGCGGGTTCGTCTGCGGCTTAGAGTGCATTTTCTACATAGTCGTCAATGGTTTTAGGATACAGTTTGTGCTCAAGTTTCTTGACTCGTTCCGATAGGCTTTCCTCGTCATCATCGGGGTGGATCTCAAGTTGGCTTTGAGCTAGAATTGGTCCCGTGTCCACGCCTTCATCGACCAAGTGAACAGTACATCCAGTCACTGTAGCCCCATCTGCAAGGGCATCACGGTGTGCGTGTGCCCCAGGATATCTTGGCAATAAGGAGGGGTGGATGTTGAGCAAACGGCCTTTCCACGCTCGGACAAAAAATGGTGAAAGTATTCGCATATATCCTGACAGGATCACCGCTTCGATTTCATGTTCTTCCAATGCGGACATGATGGAAATTTCATGGGCTTCTCGTTGTTCCCCTTTTCCTGAAATCGTTTGGTCCAATTCAATTGTAATTGTTTTGACATTGTGTGCTTTTGCTTTCATTAATCCAGATACGTTCGCGATATTAGATATTACAAGTGTGGTTTCATGCAAGCAAGGTTTGGAACTCTGATGATTGAGTAAAGCCTGCATTCCTGAACCTGACCCTGAGATAAATACAGCCAATCGAAGTGGATTTTCTACGGTTGCAACACGCATCACCTTCACCTCTCTCAAACGAGGGCAACTGGTGCCTCCTGAAGAGGTTGGTCCTTGCATGCGAAGGGTGATAGGGGGTGTGCAGAGGGCGGGGCATGGGCGAACGGTTGGGGTCGATTGATGAAATCGTCGACCGTTTTTGTGTTTCTAGTAGCCCGATAAAAAGCCGATTGTACGTAGGTTTAGGACTGTTGTTTGTGGTTTTCGCCATCTTCGGAATTTGGGTGCCGGGTTGGCCGACCGTATCATGGGCTGTTCCAGCAGCTTTCCTCTTCTCGCTATCGAGTGAATCGATGTTTCGCTGGACTCTGACGAATCGGTACTTTGGTTCTGCAATGTATGAGTATTATGCAACGGGAAAAACCATCCCCGGTCATGCAAAACTTGCTGTAATGGGCATGATTACTGTAATGACTTTGTCTTCTGCAACCTTTGTTTGGTACATATCGACACTCGGAGATGGGGATTTGTTGAAGCCGTCCTCGTGGAATGGGGCTGATCCAGGGTATGGCGCTAGCACAATCATTGTGGCAGGGGTAATTGGGGTTTGGTGGTTGTACGCCAAGGTCAAAACTCGTGAATAAATGCCAGTTACATTCGATAAATTGAAATTATAATCAAATTTCAAAGTGGCATGAACGAGTTTCTAATCACATTGGAAGATAGGCCTGGGGCAATGGCTGAATGCTGTGAAGCAATAGGAGATGCTGGAATTAACATCATTGCTGGAGCTGGTCTTGCAAACTCCTCGGCGATTGCAGCGATTGTCACTGCTGATGAGGTTGGGACCACTGCTGCACTGGAGATGCTTGGCGTTACTTTCTCAGTACGTGAATTACTCACTGCAACTCTACGCCATGAACCTGGTTCATTGGGTGCATTCACGCGTGGTCTTGCTGAAAATAGTATCAACTTGCAGTCGATTTACATCATGAGTACTGACGGGGATGAAGTCCTTGTCGGCTATTCAACGGAATGATACTTCAGAATTATCGGCGCTTGCCGCGCGAGTGTCGACTTCTGCCCGACGGGCGTCCGCCGCGAGGGTTGGCGCCGCGCTTTGACCGTCGATCGTCCTGACGGCGATTGGATTTACTGTGGAAGCGGGCACGCTTTGCATCCCGTTTGGGTTTGCGTGGTTTGCTACTTCGATCGGGGGGGATGTATACCACGTCATATTTGGGGAGATAGTTGAAATCAGGGGGTGTGAACTTTGCAAAAATACCCACATCTTTTTGGATCCTGCTACACATTTTCTTCTGCGGGTTTTGAACCAATGAAATGACTGTTCCAGATGAGCCTGCTCTCGCGGTTCGGCCGCTGCGGTGTTTGTACGCCTTCCCATTTTCCGGGGGATCATAATGGATGACGCAATTGATCCCCTCCACATCGATTCCCCGTGCTGCAACGTCTGTTGCGACAAGTGCCATACAACGACCTTCGACGAACTTGGACATTGCACGATCTCGTTTTCTTTGGTCGAGACCCCCGTGTAAGGTGGCTACGCTGATACCCTCTTCGACAAGTTGATCGCCGACACGGTCTACTCCAAGGCGTGTTCGGCAGAAAACGACTGTGCGGCCGCATTTTCGAATTGCTTCCGATGTGATTCCGGGTTTCATTGAATTCTTCATAACCCAAAAGAAATGTTCCATGCTGTCCATGCTGACTTCTTTGGGGCCAACTTCAATGGTCACTGGTTCGTGAAGATAATTATCAATCAACTCGCCCACTTCATCATCTAAAGTCGCACTGAAAAGTACCGTTTGGCGATTGGGGGCGCAGCGATCTAAGATGTCACAAACTGGTTCCATGAAACCCATATCTGCCATGCGATCTGCTTCATCAAGTACGACCGACCCCACGTCTTCCAAACTGAGGGCTCCGTGGTCGAGTAGGTCGAGTAGTCGGCCCGGGCAAGCGACTACGATGTCTACTCCCCTTGAGAGTGCTTTTCGTTGTCTTCCATATGGTACGCCTCCATAAATCGCTAGTACTTCCAAATCAAAAGCTGCTGCGAGGGGGGTTAATACCTGACAAATCTGTTCGGCCAATTCCCTCGTTGGGGACAAAATGAGGGATGTTGGGAATTCAGGGTCTGCACGAGGTGTTCTAGAAATCAGGGGTAAACCAAATGCCAAGGTCTTCCCAGAGCCTGTCGGTGCGCGACAGCAGATATCGTTACCGAGCATTGAATCAGGGATGGCTTCTCTTTGAACTTCAAATGGCTCCGTAATGCCTTGTTCTTCTAGAGCACGGGCGAGTCCGGGGTCAATGCCCAAATCAGTGAAACTGGTAGTCATCCTTCAGTTCCCCACATCGGGCGCCATGCCGATGTTATTTGAATCCCGTAGTAACCACAGAGGGGATAATAACAGGGAAAAGGTTCTTTGTGCCATTCCCGAATCAATTTCATGAGGCAAAATAGCAGATATTGATCGTGTTATTTATCTGGACTTGAAATAATTCCATCCTGCAAATGGAAGGCTCCAAATTGCCCCCCCAACGGCAGCCAATGGAATCAACACCAGCCACTCGGGACCCATGTCTGGTCCACCAAAGGCTGCCCCTAAGACTGGGATGATGAATGTCAGGAAGGCTGTGGGGATCAAATGAATCAGACTGGTTTCATCCGGTTTGGCTTTCTTGAGTGCAAAGGGCGGAATTAGAATAACGGCAAGAAAAGAAATCATTGCAACTTCAAACCCTACTTCTGTCACCTCGCTAATGACATTGAAAATCATCAGAATGGCCATCATTGCGCCATTTATCGAGCCGAAAATTAGGTTGTTTTTCCAATCCATCTGAATCACTAATGTCTGAATAGTCGGACCCCTGTAAACAACATAGTCATGCCGTGTTCATCTGCCGCATCAATGACTTCTTGGTCACGAATGCTGCCACCTGGCTGGACGACTGCGGTGATTCCCATGTTGTGGCTGGTATCTAAGCCGTCTCTGAATGGGAAGAATGCGTCTGAGACCATCATCGCACCTTTGGCACTCTCGCCGGCACGACGTGCTGCAATGCGAACTGCCTCCACCCGGCTGGTTTGACCTGGTCCGATTCCCACGGTTGCAAAACCTGTTTCTGTGGGTTGGATGAAAATTACACAATTGCTCTTCACTTGGGCGCAAACTGCTACACCAAAGCGTGCCAAATCAATTTGTGTTGGATCGGCTTCAATCTTGGTTACACAACGTACTTCTGACCAATCGATGATTGGTGCGCCTTCTGTCTGTGCTAACCAGCCACCATCGATTTGGCGGAATTGTGTTTTCATGTCTAGCGAAGTCATGCCCTTATGAGTCAACATCCTACGGTTCTTTTTCTCGGATAGGATTTCCAAAGCACCTTCTTCAAAATCTGGTGCAATGATACATTCCACGAAATGGGCACCAATCCGTTCCGCAGTACTCTTTGTTACAGGTGTATTGAATGCAATAACACATCCGAATGCGGATTCGGGGTCACTTGCCAATGCATCATCCCAGGCGGCTCCTTGGTCTGTTGAAATTGCGACTCCGCAAGCGTTGGTGTGTTTGATAATTACACAACAATGTGGCCACTGTGTCCATTCTGGGCCGATGTGAGAACGGCAAAAACGCAACGCTGCATCCAAATCAAGATAATTGTTGAAGGACAATGCTTTGCCGCCGTGTTGTTCAGCGGCTGCAAGTCCACTTGGGGCGTCCCCTACTGTATTTCCAGGATAGAATGCAGCAGGTTGGTGTGGATTCTCGCCATAACGCAAAGGATTGCGATTGCCGCCTGAAACAAGGAGTTTTTCAGGCAATACTTCCGCCGCTTCTTCCTCCAATGATTCAAGGCGATTTGCGAGTGTGTTGGCCAAAGCTACATCGTAAGCCGCAGTTCGTTGGTATGCAGTTAGGGCCAATCGTTGTCGCGTACCCATGTCGACTGCGCTTGGATCTCCATTTGCTTCCTGGAGTGTTTCGAGTAATTCTCCATAGTTGTCTGGATTGGTAACAATGAGTACATCTGAATGTGACTTGGCTGATGCTCGCACTAATGTTGGACCTCCGATGTCGATCATTTCGATTAAATCTGCTTCACTGACGGGGGGGTCTTGGGCTGCGACCTCTTCAAATGGGTAGAGATTAACGGCCACCAAATCGATCCGAGGGTATCCCAATTCCTCGAGGGTTGCCATATCATCTGCATTGTCTCCTCGAGCAAGAATTGCGGCGTGAATGGCGGGGTGAAGTGTTTTGACTCGGCCGTCGAATACTTCGGGGTGACCGGTGACGTCGGTGACATCGATGACATCAAGGCCGTTTTCCCGGAGGAGGCGGGCGGTGCCACCTGTGGAAAGGATTTGCCAACCCATCGCGGTCAGAGCGGTTGCAAATGCAGTTACGCCTGTTTTGTCATAAACTGAAATGAGGGCTCGCGGAGCATTATTGCCTGTTTTCCCGGGCACTGAAGTGCTGAGGGTTGGCTGGTCACGGTCAACCATAAGAGGAACCCGTTAGGCAGCGAATGTATGGCCGCCTTTGAACCCGATGGTGTGTCAATCGCCACGTGCTGATACGACTTGGTCGATTCTCAACATGCTTGCACAAGTCTCGGTTGCTGAACTTAGAGATGATTTGAGGCTCTCTGCAGCTTCCTTGGCTCCAGTTGGTCCAACTTTACCTTCAGCAGTAATTCCAGATTCGATTGCGCCATTTCTATGTGCTGCACGCAATTCTAAAACTCGATCTAGTGCATCAACGCCAGCATTCAATGCAAGGGTCGTCGGAATGATTTCTAAAGCCCGGGCGAATGCTTCCATGGCCAATCTGTTGCGCCCTGCTTGGTGTTCTGCTACCTCGCGTATTGCAAGAGCGCATGACATGTGTGTCGAGCCGCCTCCATCGATGAGGTGGTTTGTCTTCATCGCAAGCCCGGTTGATCTGAGGGCGTCGTGAATGGCACGGATGGCCTCTTCGGCAGCAAGGTTGTTCGCCCCGCCAATTTCACAGGTAACCACCTTGGGAGATGGGCAAGATTCCAATCGAATCAAATCTTCGACTTGATCGGTGGCGGCACGGCGTTCTGTCACTAAGCGACCCGCTTGTCCGATATCTTCTGATGAAATGTCTGCTAGGTGCTCAATGACTCTCGACCCTGTGGCCAAAGAAGCATTTCGCAATTCGCTATCATCGAATTCGCCAGCAGTAAAACAACCTGCCCTCATCAAACGGTGAAGAAGGCCTTTATCAACGGATCCTGAGCACAGGAATACGTTGGCTCCAGACGCTAGTAACGTTTTGGAAAGAATGTCTCGGGTGTCTTCTTCAGCCTTCAAAAATGCATCTAGCTGGGAAGCATCTTCAATTTCTATTTCTGCCGAACGAATCTGCTTTCGAGGTGCGATGTCGCCATTTATTGTAGCAACCTTTGCATCTTCAATAATTGAAGGTAGTGAGTCTAGTAATACCCGCCTGCGAACAACAATCCCATTGAGTAAATTTGAGTCAGATAGGCTGCCTGAATTTGTCTTGTGCATGGTGATGAAGTCTGCGTCGCCATCCACGATCTCCAATGCTTCTACAATCATCTTTGACAGAATGGGTGCAGCACCTTCAGCGCCTTTGCCTGTCAAGGAAGTTGTGGCCACCTCTTCTAAATTTGAAGGGGTGCATGCAATCGCTCGGTTGGCGATGGTTTCTTGTGCGATTTGATTTGCAAGTTTGTAGCCATCAATAATTGTCAGCGGATGCAGGCCCTTCTGCAATAACCGGCCTGCTTCAAGCAATAATTCGGCACTGAGTAACAATGTCCCTGTGACGCCGTCTCCGCAAGAGTTCTCCTGGACTTCAGCCATTGCTACAAACATCTTAGCTGCAGGGTGCTTAACCATTAATTCAGCAACGATTTTTGCTCCGTCGTTGGTTACCGCTGTCGTTCCATCGGTTTTGTAGAGCATCTTGTCCAACCCCCTTGGGCCATATGTGGGGCTAAGTAGATCTGCGAATACTCTAGCCGCTGCGATCAGTTTCTCCTGAACAGCTGTACCGCTGGTAACGTTGGTCTCCTCTCGGAGAATAACCACCGGGGGTTTACCTGCGGCTTCGTCACCCATGATTGGCCGACATGGGTCTGTTTCAAGAAGTCACCGTGAAAATACACATTCCAAAAAACTACTGGGGTGTGCATTCTTTTGCACTAGATCGAAACAAAAATATTTTTTTTACCGCCGGCGTTTCCCCTTCCTTCTCGGCTTTGGGCCGCCGCTTCGTTCCCATGACTGGCTGCCCTTCGAACGCTCAGATTGCATGTCCCATTCAGGTGCGCCACTCCCGATTTTTTTGGTGCCTCTAGGTATTTCGCCACTACCTTTCACTTTGAGTTTCAATCCGAACTCTTCTTCCATCCCTCGTACACCTGAGCCGCCTTGCCCCACGACCGCTCCAATGGCCCCATCATCTACAAAAATCGTGGCCGCAGTATCTGATGCCATTTCGACGTGGTGTACCCTAGCGCCAGTCCATCGCTGAATTTGTCGAGCGAGTTCTGCTGAAGCTAATTTCTTGGCAGGACTCTGTGATCCTGAACCATCGACTGGGACGACCACGCATTCTGAACCGAATGAAAATATCTCGTGAGTCATTTGGTTGGAGGGGAATGAACGAACTTCGATAACAGGCCGAGATAGGTCTGACTCCATACTACTCGGAGCCTTCACCACCATTTTCAGTTCTAGAACTTGTGCGATTTGACCTTTTTCGATGTGAATGACCGTGTCAAGAACTTGGCTAATCATACCCAATTCGACCTTTCCTATCAATCGTTGGACGGCTTCCAGTGCGCTATTCGCGTGAGTAACTCCGAGTAGACCCACGCCAGCCAATCGGACATCTGCAAATATTTCAAAATCTCTAGCACGCCGAACCTCGTCAAAGATGACAAAGTCTGGACGGACGAGGAAAATCACTTCTGCTGTTTTTTCCAGGTTCCCTTCTAGCGGTGCATATTGCGTCACCCTCTGGGGGACTTGCAAATCTCGTGGCGATTCCATGGTTTTCACCATTGCACCAATATCTTCATCCAGATAGGCTGCAATCGCTTGGGCGAATGTTGTTTTCCCAGAACCTGGTTTACCGACAACAAATACACCCCTGTGATGATCTGAAAGGCGCTTGATAAGGCGCGGGTCCAATTCGTAATCCGCCAAGTTCAGATGTGCCACGGGGCGTACGACTGTAATCTCCCATGCCTCTGAAAATGGCGGCCAGGCACAAGTGATTCGTAAATCTCCAGCTTGAATAATTCGGCAGCCCTCTCTTTCTATTTCCACAAAACAATCTGACCGGTGGGCATGTTGATCAATGATCGTAACCAAATCACCTGCGACTGCTTCCAGTGTTGGTTTGTCCCATGCAGGGGATTCCAGCTCTTCCAACCGTAATTCCGTGATGTGGCCCGCTTTAACCCGAGGTGGACATTCTGCTTTCAGGAAAAGAGTGGAGACCGTTTCGTCGGCGAGAAGAGATTCGAGTGAATCTGGGAGTGGGGGGTGGTCACCAAAGGTCGCCATCCTGTAGAGGGCGTTGTTCAAGGCTCATGAATGCTCGTGGCGTTCAAACCTTCTGTGGTTCAAGTTGATACCACTGCCACCACAAGTAGAGACTTGTCGAAATCGCAGTGAGATAAGCTCCTGTCGACGGGAATCCAAGTTGTCGGAAGACTATGTATTGGCCCCCTATGAGTGAAAGTAAGGCCAACCAAGCGGAAAACCTAGTACTGGATATTTCCAAACCATGAGATACTG
>Ga0066836_10000752_pt1 | contig 16401 bp, 15 predicted proteins | sample ETNtaG_18_FD_71568 | JGI IMG/M metagenome (GOLD analysis project Ga0066836, IMG submission 71568) | Marine microbial and viral communities from oxygen minimum zone, Eastern Pacific Ocean - ETNP201302SV91 | ecosystem: Environmental > Aquatic > Marine > Oceanic | place: Pacific Ocean: Eastern...
TCTTTGATCTCATTTTTAATTCTTGCTTCATCTAAAAGATTTTTTATTAGGTCAGTTATGTATTGCTCATGATAGTCCACCATTGGTTTGGATGAATTTAAACTGCTAAGAGATAGTGTAAATCTTTCAAATCTTGGCCCAACTGCTTGATTAGCAACAGTTAGAAAACTTTCTAATTTTTTGATTGGAGATGAATGAGCATTCATTGCATCCATAGCAATCTTACCGTGTTTTTTTAATACTCTATCAACTGTTGTAACTATAAGCTCTTCTTTGCTTGGTGCAATTTCATACAAAGTTCTTAGTGAAATTTTTAATTGTTTTGCAAGATCAGACATTGTTGAAAATGACTTTCCTTGATCAAGCATGCTTTCCAGTTCATCCATAACCTCAAGATGACGCTTTCCAAGTTGAGGCGAGTGTTTTGAAAGCGCGACTTGAGATTTCATACTATTTTTCAAGAACGAGAAGGGTGGCACCATTATCAACTTGATCATTAAGTCGAACCATTACTTTAGCTATCTTGCCTGCCTCAGTTGCTTTGATTGAATGTTCCATTTTCATTGCTTCAATAATTACTAATGTATCACCAGCTTTTACTTTCTTGCCTTGTTTAACTTTTACATCTATAACTTTTCCGGGCATTGGTGCTATCAAACCTCCCTCAGGAACATCATTACCTAGTTCTGAAAACCTAGGTAATAATGTTGCATTTACGTCTCCAAACGGCATATTAATCAGAATCACACTACCTGCATCAGTCACTTGAGCATAGAATCTGTGAGAATCTATTTCTATATCAATACCAGATATGTCGCAATAATGAATTTTGCAAGAGGAGCCCATAACATCATATAAATTATCCTTATTTAACCTATAAGTTACTTCATGCTCATTTTGCAAAATAAGTAACTTAACTCTTTGCAAAGGCATTCTTCCGTTGGTCCAATTCGCAGGCATAAAACCTGTAACAGTATCAGAGAGTCTATTTTGATGAGCTTGCCATAAAGCAATTGCTGTCGATGCTTGATGAAGCTGATTTTTAGATAGATTCTTTTTAGCTTCTAAAGTTTCACGTTCAATAAAATCTGTTGTTGTATTCCCGTTTAAAAAACTCTCATTTCTTAAGCAAGAAATTAAAAATTGACGATTTGTTACCACGCCTCCCATATGAGCCTTTTCAAGTCCGCGTGCTAGTTTATTGGCAGCATCAATTCTATTGGGTGCCCAAGAAATAACTTTTGAAAGCATTGGATCAAAATCTGCACCAATGATGTTGCCTTCTTCTACACCTGAATCCCATCTTACTTCTGTGGCTAGGCTAGTATCATATGCATGCAAGGTTCCTATCTCAGGAAGAAAGTTGTTTCCAGGATCTTCAGCATACAATCTTGCCTCAATCGCATGTCCATGCCAATCAATGTCATCTTGAGCAAATTCAAGTTCATCTCCTCTAGCTATCTTGATTTGCTCAGCAACTAAATCTATTCCTGTAACTTCCTCTGTAACTGGATGTTCAACTTGCAGTCTAGTGTTAACTTCTAAAAACCAAAATTCATCTGTTTTATCATCAAATAAGAATTCAACAGTTCCCGCTGAATAGTATTTAATTTTTTTAGCTAATTTAACTGCAGCCTGACCCATCTCCTCTCGTAAAAATGGGTCAATTCTTGGAGAAGGTGACTCCTCAATAATTTTTTGATGCCTTCTTTGTATTGAGCATTCACGTTCTCCTAAATGAACAACATTACCGTGTTCATCACCCAAGATTTGTATCTCTATATGACGTGATTTTTCTACATATCTTTCTATAAAAATTCTATCGTCACCAAAGCCCGAAAGAGCTTCTCTTTTAGCGCTTACGATCGAATCTTTTAATTCACTTTCCTTTGTAACAATTCGCATTCCCTTACCTCCACCTCCAGCTGCAGCTTTGATTAAGATCGGGTACCCAATGCTTTTTACATCTTTGGTATTGGAGGTCATTGGCAGGGTGGGAACTCCAGATTTTTCAGCGAGCTCTTTAGCTTTTAATTTATCCCCCATAACTTTGATTACATGAGGGGATGGGCCAATCCAAATTAATTTATTACTTTTAACCTTTCTAGCAAAAGCAGCATTTTCTGATAAAAATCCATATCCTGGATGGATTGCTTCTGCTCCAGATTGTTTAGCTGCATCAATTATTGCAGAACCATCCATGTAGCCAGAAGATAGCTTGATAGCTTCATCAGCCATTTTAACAAATGGAGCATCCTTATCAGCGTCAACAAAAACAGCTATACATTTAACACCCATAAATTGAGCTGTTTGCATTATTCGACAGGCTATTTCTCCCCGATTAGCAACAAGAATTGAATTAAACCTCATAATCTAAATACCCCGTATTCTTTAGCGCCATCAATTGAAGAGTTAGATACTATAGAAAGGCAAAATCCAATGACACTTCTGGTATCTCTTGGATCAATGATGCCATCATCTGTAACCATGCTGCTTGCAACTAAGCCATCAGACATCTGCTCTGCAGCTTGCTCAACGGATTGAACAATTTGAGCATCAAGCTTCTCATCAAATTTTTCACCCTTCCTAGCAGATTGAGCCCTTCTAACAATAGACATTACTCCTGCAATTTGCTTTGAACCCATGACAGCAATTTTTGCTGTTGGCCAAAGGAAGGTAAATCTGTTGTTGTATGCTCTCCCTGACATAGCGTATGTACCTGCACCAAATGATGCTCCAATAATAATTGTGATATGTGGAACATTGGAGTTAGAAACAGCATTAATAAGTTGAGAACCTTTTTTAATGATAGCCTGTCTCTCGAAATCTTTTCCAACTAAAAATCCAGTGACATTTTGAAGAAAAATTAATGGCATGTTTCGCTTATTACATAATTGGATAAAGCTAGCAGCTTTTTCTGAACTTTCTGGGTATATGGGACCATTATTTCCCAAGATACCAACTGGATAGCCGTGAAGCATTGACCATCCACAAATCATAGTCTTACCATAGAGCGGCTTGAACTCTTCAAACCTTGATCCATCAACAATTCGTCCAATCACCTCTCTAATATCAAGCGGGCTTTTAAGCTCTTCATCAACAAGGCCTAATAATTCTTCTTGAGATAAAGTTGGACTATCAGCATTTAGAAGAGGAGAAGGACCTTCTTTGACCCAATGTAAATGTGAGACTACATTTCTGCATAACCTCAAGGCATCCATTTCATCTTCAGCTAAATAATCCGATAGACCTGAAACTTCAGAATGCATTTTCGCACCTCCCAAGGTTTCATCATCTGATACTTCTCCAGTCGCCATTTTAACTAAGGGAGGTCCGGCAAGAAAGACTTTAGCTTGGTCTTTAACAAAGATGTTGTAATCTGACATTCCAGGTTGGTACGCACCACCAGCAGTGGATGATCCAAAAACAATCGATATAACTGGAATACGCATTTTAGAAAGTTCTGTGAGGTCATAAAAATACCTTCCAGTTGCAGCAAAATGAGTATGGCCTATTGTTGGTGCAATGGGTGGTTGATCTCCTTTTTTTCCGGTACCCATTCTTAGATCCCCGCCTGCAGATTCAACGAAATTTATGTAGGGCAGACGATTATCTCGAGCAATTTCCATTGCTCTGTTCCATTTTTCTCCTACATACACTGTCATGGCGCCAGCTAATACAGATGGATCATTGGCAAATATTACACACTCAGTGCCTGCAACAATTCCAATCCCAGCAACGCATCCACCGCCAACAGTAAAGTCGGTTCCATAAGCAGCAAATGGCGCAATTTCAAGAAAGGGTGTATCAGGGTCCAGTAAGTTGAAGACTCTTTCCCTTACAGGCATCTTGCCCCGCTTAGCAAGTCGTTCATGATGATAGGCTCCGCCTCCAAGCTCAGCTTTATCAAGAAGCTCATCAAGGAAATTAATTTTTTTTAACATTACATTCTTGTTATGAATAAATTCATCAGAATTAATATCTATATTTGTTTTAATCTCAGGAGCTATATTTTTTCTTAACATTTCTTTTTCATAAAATTGAGTGGTAATATAATATACAAATAATTACCATTTTGATATTTAATTTTAAAAAAATAGAACATTTTATATTTAGGAAAAAATAATGAGCATAAAAATATATAGCTGTAACGATTCAAGAGGTGTTAGACCTATGTGGACCGCAGAAGAAATGGGATTAGATTATGAATCAGAGATGATGCCATTTCCACCAAGGTTTTTACATAAAGAGTATATGGATGTAAATATTCTTGGCACTATCCCATACTTGATTGATGGCGAAGTGGAAATGACAGAATCTGTTGCCATGTGTCAATATCTAGTTGATAAATACGGCCCTACAGATTTAAAAGTTGCCACTGATGAGCCCGATTATCATCATTACTTAAATTGGCTAGCCCACTCAGATGCAACTTTAACTTTCCCCCAAACGGTTGTCTTAAGATATTCCCTCCAAGAGGTTGGTGTTGCAGATAAGGCGGCAGATGGATATAGAAGATGGTTTGTAGCTAGATTAAAGTTGTTAGAAAAATCTTTGGAATCAAGGGAATACTTATGCTCAAATAGATTCACGATCGCAGATATATGTGTGAGTTACGCAATTTATTTAGCTAAAACCCTGCAAATTGAAGAAGCATTTAAACCTAATATTAAACGCTGGACAGATATGTTGTTTGAAAGGCCTTGCTTTCAGAGAGTTATATTAATAAGGCATTCTTCAGAAATTATTGGTCCACCAGAAACATAATTAATTAGATATAATCTTCCTGAATGATTAATCTTTCATGAAGTCAGACAACCTCTCATATGCTTCAATAAAGTCTTCTTTGAATTCTTGCACCACATCACTTGCAGAAATAGTCTGATTCATTAGCCCAACACCTTGACCAACCCAATAGGTAGAAAGTTCTTTTGCTCCCTTGTGCCCACCTTCTGCCAGTTTATTAACTTTTGCCATAGCGGGCTCAGCTACCATTGGTTGTAGGGGAAGAGGGAGGGGCTCAGGGGCATCTTTTGCTTCCCAGGCTTTTGTCCAAGCCGAAACGAGTTGCCTAGAATGTTTTCCTGTTCTGCTTCTTGATCTAATTGTTTGATTTGAAGTTGCAGCCACCATTTTTTCTTTTATTACAGGTGGTACTTCAGATTCAGCAGTTGTTAACCAAACAGATCCACACCAAGCACCCGATGCGCCCATGCTCATTGCAGCAGCCATTTGTCTCCCAGTCGCAATTCCTCCAGCAGCTAGTATTGGGACGTCACCATATGGTTGTATAGCTTTATGAACCTCAGGTATTAAGACCATGGTAGAAACACTTCCACAATGACCGCCTGCTTCAGTTCCAGATACAACCAAGATATCAACCCCTGCCTTAACTTGATTGATAGCATGCTCTGCAGTACCAAGAAGGGCAGCAAGTTTTACATTATTTTCTTTTCCCATTTGAACCATCCAATCAGGCGGAACACCTAATGCATTTGCTATTATCTTTATAGGGTGACTAAATGCTACATCAAGCAGGGCCTTTGCTCCATCTGCCTTAGTGTTTTCAGCCATGTAAGTTGCAGCAGGCTTAATAGTTCTTAATTCAGTTGCTTCAATATCATGTTTTTCAAGAATATCAGCTCTGAAATCCGCATACTCTTGTGGAATCATAGATATTAATTTTTCAGCATCAAATTTTTGATCTTGGTCAGCCATTTTATTTGGGATTAAAACATCAACTCCATATGGGAGTCCGTCAATATGATCATCAATCCATTGGAGCTCTTCTTCTAATTGCTCTGGAGTCATTCCAACTGCTCCCAGGACCCCGCATCCACCAGCTTTTGAGACCGCAACAACAACATCTCTGCAATGAGTAAATGCAACTAGGGGAAATTCAATATCAAGAAGTTCACATATTTTTGAGTTCATTTTTTATCCTATAGATTATAAATTCATTTTTATATTAGCATTCGGGATACACAAAATCGAATACATCTAGCATAATCATTCAAGCTCTAATAGAAATTATTAAATATGAAAAAAATTAAAATTGATTGCTCAATGATTACTAGAGACCCAGTTGAGGCAACTAGTATTAGTAAAAATCTTGAGGATCTTGGATATGACGGTGCATACACCTTTGAGGGTCCTCATGAACCTTTTTTGCCTCTTGCTGCAGCTGCTCTAGCAACAACTAAGCTTGAGCTATTAACTTCAATTGCAGTTGCATTCTCAAGAAATCCAATGACTCTAGCTAATCTTGGTTATGATCTTCAATTAATGTCAAAGGGAAGATTTATCCTGGGATTAGGATCACAGATAAAACCTCACATTGAAAAGAGATATTCAATGCAATGGTCATCACCTGCAAAAAGAATGAAGGAAATGGTTAAAGCTATCAAAGCAATCTGGGAATGTTGGCATGAGGGTAAAGATCTAGATTTTAGGGGCGAATTTTATCAACATACTCTTATGATTCCTTTCTTCAATCCTGGAAAAAATCCATACGGCTTGCCAAAAATTTATGTTGCAGGAGTAGGCCCTTTAATGACTCAAGCAGCAGCTGAATCTGGAGATGGGTTTATTGTGCATCCATTTCATACAACTAAGTTTTTAGAGAAAATTACTTTACCCTCTATTAAGAAAGGACTTGAACTATCTCAAACAAAAGAATTTGATATTTCGGTAGGTGTAATGGTTGCTACTGGAACAAACGATGAGGAAATATCTAAAGCAAGAGATGCATGCAAGGCACAAATTGGTTTTTATGGCTCTACACCAGCCTATAAAGTAGTTTTGGAACAGCATGGATGGGAAAGCATCCAGCCAAAGCTAAATAACCTTACCAAAAAAGCTATGTGGCAGCAAATACCGACTCTTATTTCAGATGAAATATTAGAGAGTATTGCAGTTACTGGCACACCAGATGAAGTTTCAAAAATAATTTCTGATCGTTATGGTTCTATTGCATCAAGAATTGCTCCTTCAATTTTCTCGGGTGATCCAGAGGTTACGAAAGAATTAATTAAATCCTTAAAAAAATATCATGACACTTCCTGATCTATCTGATAAATATTCAGGTTTAATTCAACTCGGAAAAATGAATCTTAAGTCTTTTGGTAAAAAGCACTCCCTTGCCGGAGAAATCTACACTGTTTCATGCTCTGATGACAATTCAATTGTTAAAAAGGTGCTTGCATCTGAAGGAGTAAATAGAGTCTTAGTGATTGATGCCGCAGGAGTCTCTCATGCTTCTATGGTGGGTGATCAAATAGCAGAATCTGCAGTAAAAAATAATTGGGCTGGAATAGTTGTAAATGGCTATGTGAGAGATGTACAAGAGCTAAAAAACCTTCCTATCGCTATTTTTGCAAAGGGAGCAGTTTCTCAGAAAACAAATAAAAAAGATCATGGCTTTGAAGATATTTTAATTTCATTTGGAAGTACTGTAATGACTTCTGGTAGATGGATTTATGTTGATCAAAACGGCTGGTTCGTTGCAGAGAAAAAATTAGAATTTTAAATTTGTAATTAATGATTGTTTTTCCAACCAAATTTCATTAACAAAGTTTTGAAATTTAGCTCTGTATTCTTCCTTATCTTCAAATGATCTATTTTTTAAATCATCTGGTATGGTGTAAGCCTTTGCTACAACTTTCGCTTTGCTTAGATCGCCACAAAGAAAGTCCCATGTTGACCTTTTGTTCGATGAATAAACTACAGTAAAATCAACAAGAGTATCCACTTGAGGCATCCCTGACAATGCTATAGCAAGAGCTCCTATCTTTGGCTTTAACAAGTCTGAGTAGGGAGAGTGCTGAGACGCATGTTTTTCTATAGTGAACCTTGTTCCTTCAGCAAAGCTAAAAGCGGTTGAAGGGTTTCTAGAGAACCTTTTTGCAGCCTTTTTTGCATTTTCAAAATCTACTTTTTTTAATTCTGGATTTGCTTGAATTTGGGTTTGTGAATGCCTATGCAAAAAAGGCATGTCTACAGTTTTATGGACTAAATAAATAATAGGTATCCATTTCAACTCTTTTTTCATAAAAAACTTTAGTAATGGTATTTTTTTATGCCCCGCAGCTAATAAAATAAATATATCAGCCCATGACTGATGATTGCTCATAGCAATGTACCAATGCTCAGTATTGATCTCTTCAGGTATTTGAAAATCCCATTCTAACTTATGTAATATTCTTAAAGATGTTGTGATGTTGGCGACAGTTGCACTTCCCATCTTATTTGAAATTGAACCTAATAAAATTTTTAACTTTTTATTAGGAATAACTCTGGGAATATTTACAATTGTTAAAAATGTTACTGCTATAGTAAGAATCAACAAAATTGCAATAAAAGTCAGAATGCCGATAAAAAATCTTTTTAATTTAATCATGTGACTTTATTTTAACCCAAAATTTTTCTAGCTCTTCAGGCGTTAGATTGTCTATTTCCTTCTTATATTTAGAGATCTCTTCTTCCATCAACATAAAACGTTTTACAAACTTATGGTTTGCTTGGTTGATAGCTTCGCTTGCATCTATGTCTAAGTGTCGACTTAAGTTGATGATAGAAAACAATAAATCTCCTAATTCATCTTGGCTATTTTCTTTATTATTTTGCTGAATCTCATGCTTGAGCTCTTTTAATTCTTCTTCAACTTTATCAATAACATCAATGCTTTCTTTCCAGTCAAAACCTTTTTTGCTGGCTTTTTTTTGTATTTTCTTTGCTTTTAAAATTGGAGGTATTGATGCAGGTATATCATCAAAGGTATTTTGTATATCTTTTTTATTTTTTTCTTGTGCCTTTATTGCATCCCATGCTTGAGTTTGCTCTTTAGCTGAAAGAGGTTTTGGTGCCCCTTCAAAGACATGCGGATGTCTTCTAATCAATTTTTTATTTAAAGAATCTACAATTTCATCAAAGTTAAATAACTTTAATTCGTTAGCTATCTGGGCCTGAAATATAACTTGAAGTAGGACATCTCCAAGCTCCTCTTTAAGATTTTCATAATCTTTTCTAGATATAGCATCTGAGACTTCATAGGCTTCCTCAACCACACATTCAGAAAGAGATTCAAATGTTTGCTCTATATCCCATGGGCACCCATCATCCTTGTCTCGAAGTTTACGCATTGTTTCGAGCAAAGAATGGATAGAAGACATTAGAAACCGCTTATATTGGCGTACCTAGCTTGATGAAATTCAGAAGTTCCAAAAATTTGTTCAGCAACACGAGCTCTTTTTAGATAAAAGCCAATATCGTATTCATCGGTTACCCCAATCCCACCATGCATTTGGATTGCTTCATTGCTTACTAAATGAAGTGTTTCTCCTGCTTGAAATTTGGTTAAGCTTGATAGTCTTTCTAGGTCATTTGAATTCTCATCTGCAGCATGCATTGCAGCAAGAACTGCAGATTTTGTTAATTCAATTTCACAGAACATTTTGGCTGCCCTATGCTGAAGTGCTTGGAATGACCCAATTTGAACTCCAAATTGCTTTCTTTCTTTGAGGTAATTAACAGTGATCTCAAAAGCCTCTTCAGTATTTCCAAGCATTTCTGCTGAAATAGCAATGCGACCTAGATCGAGGACTTTTTCAATTATTTCGCCAGCTAAATCTTTTTCACCCAACAAAGCACCTTGCTCTAATCTAAGATCAGACATTTCAATGTTTGCATAATTCCTTGAATCTGCGGTTGATATTTTAGATATATTTATACCAGCTGTATTTTTAGTTGTAGCAAAAACTGATATTCCATTAGAGTCTCCTGATTTACCAGATGTTCGCGCAACTATTAAAATAATGTCAGCACTCGCGCCGTCAATAACAAAAACCTTCTTTCCATTTAAAACCCAATAATCTCCTTCAAGATTTGCAGTTGTTTCTATGTCAAAAGGGTTATGATGGTTTCCTTCATCAATTGCTAGTGCAGTTGTTATTTCCCCAGAAACAATTTTTGGGAGGAAATCATGTTTTTGTTCATCTGAGCCAAGCATATTGATACTTGAAACGCCAAGAACTGATGTGGATAAGATAGGAGAAGGCGTAAGTGTCTTTCCTAGCTCCTGCATAATCACGCTGATACCAGCCATTCCAAATTCAGAACCACCAAATTTTTCCGGAACAAGAATTCCTGACCAACCCAACTCAACCATTTCTTTCCATACTGCATCATCCCAACATTGGCTATTTTCACTATCTCGCATTTCTCTGAAATGTGTGACAGGAGTTTTATCTCTAGCAAAATTTTGCGCAGTATCTTTTAAAAACTGTTGTTCATCCGATAGTATTAATTTCATATTTCCCTTAATTAGGTAAATCTAGAACTCTTCTAGAAATTACGTTTAGCTGAACCTCTGAGGTTCCTCCCTCAATTGAATTGGCTTTAGTTCTAAGCCAAGCTTTTGTTATAGCTTGCTCGTCATCTGAAAACCCCACATTAGACCAACCCAATCCTTTATTACCCATTGCAGCAATCATTAGCTCATACCGATCTTTATTGTGCTCGGTGCCATAGTACTTAAACATTGATGATGCAGCTGAGGCTTTAGCGCCCTCATCACCGGACCTTTGCAAAGTTAAGCCAAATGCATGCTCTTTCATTTTATGTAAAGTTATATTGTCTCTGTGAGCAGGGTCAGCTATTCGACCATTTTTCTCTCCAAGATATTTTTTAGCAATATTAACAACATCAGCTCCAGACCCAGCCCCGCCTCCAGCAAGTCCAAAATTTGAAATAAAGTTTCTTTCATGTTGAAGGAGTTTTTTTGCTATCGTCCATCCAGAATTTTCTGTACCGACCAAGTTTTCTTTTGGAGCTTTCACATTATCAAAAAATGTTTCACAGAATGGTGATTTACCGCTAATAAGTGTTATGGGTTTAGTGCTGACTCCTTCAGTTGCCATATCGATAAGCAAAAAACTAATTCCATTGTGTTTTGGCTCTTTAGGCCCTGTTCTTACAAGGGCAAATATCCAATCTGCTTTATCTGCATAAGAGGTCCAAACTTTTTGACCATTAACCAAGTAATGATCACCCATATCCTCTGCTTTAGTTGAAAGACTGGCTAGATCAGATCCTGAACCAGGTTCAGAGTAACCTTGGCACCATCTAATTTCTCCTTTAATAATTTTTGGAAGATGTTCTCGCTTTTGCTCCTCTGAACCAAACTCTATAATGCAGGGAGCTAGCATCCAAATACCAAAACTGTTTAGTGCTGGTCTTGCTTTGATTCTATGGAGTTCTTGATGAAGAACTTTTGTTTGGTCTCTATCTAAACCACCGCCACCATATTCCTTGGGTAAGTTAGGGGCTGTCCAGCCTTTTTTGCCCATTCTCTCAAGCCATAATTTTGATTCAGGGTTAACATATTCTGCATTTCTGCCCCCCCATACCTCTTCTTCAGGCACTAAGGGAGTTCTTATAGAAGGAGGACAATTTTCTTCTAACCAATTTCTAACTTCTTCTCTAAACTGTTCTAAGTTTTCCATATATTTTAATCGCTTGCGGTAATTTTTAGAAAAGATATTATAATCAAGTAATTAATTTTTAGTAACTAAAAGTATGAAATCCTACCAAGTTCCAGAACCAGGAAAGCCACTTCAAGAAGTTGAGTCTCCAACGCCAGAACCAACTGGCGCTGAAGTAGTTATTAGAACTATAGCATGTGGAGTTTGTCACTCAGATGTACATATACACTCTGGAGCTTTTGACTTAGGTGGCGGCAATGAATTACCTGTTCCTGTTCCAAATCCTTTTACATTAGGGCATGAAATCTTCGGAGAAGTAGTTGCCATAGGTCAAGATGTAACCAATATAAAAATAGGAGACAAAAGAATTGTTTATCCTTGGATTGGATGCAGTGATTGTGATTTGTGTATTAATGGAGATGAGCATTTATGTAATACGGGTCCTGTAATTGGCGTTATGCAACCAGGCGGCTTTGGTGATCATGTTCTAGTCCCAGATTCAAAATATTTACATGATGCTGGAGATACACCAGAACATTTAGCTGGGAGTTATGCTTGCTCAGGCTTAACTGCTTACAGCGCTCTAAAAAAAGGAGCACCATATAACTCAGACAATAGTTTGATCATTATTGGTGTCGGGGGTGTAGGAATGATGGGCTTACAAATTGCAAAGGCAGCATTTAAATGCAACCCAATTGTGGTAGATGTTGATGAAGATAAGCTTAAATTAGCAATAGAAAATGGAGCTTCAGCAGCAATCAATTCCATGGATGAGGATGCAATGATGAAAGTGTTTGAAATCACTGGTGGCAATGCATCTACTGCCATTGATTTTGTTGGCTCAGAGCAGTCAACTGCATTTGGTGTTAATCTTTTAAGAAAAGGCGGTAAATATATTATCGTTGGTCTTTATGGAGGAGAATTGAAGCTTCCTTTACCTCTAATTCCTATAATGGAAAGAGGTATCCAAGGGTCATATACTGGTAGCCTTGGAGATATGCATGAATTGATGGATTTAGTCAGATCAGGCAAAGTCGACCCTATCCCTGTTGAAAAAAGACCGGCTTGTGAGGCTAATCAGACTCTAGAAGACCTTAAAAATGGTAAAATCTTAGGAAGGGCTGCCTTGATGCATGACTAAGTTTCTTGAATTAACTGACCACTAATTTTTTCTATATTACTCTCAGAGAGTATAATTGCTCGCATGTTTAAAAATATAGGTATTGTCTTAAAAAAACATCCATCATCTGGAGAGTCCTCTATTATTGATGGTCTTTTAAGAGCCCTTCTAAAAAATACTAAAAATATTTACTCAATAAATAAGATTGAGTTTGAGGATGTGAAAGTTGTTGATCTTGAAAAATTTAATAATTCCGTAGATTTAATTATTGTTTTTGGTGGAGACGGTACTTTATTGGGAGCAGCAAGAAAATTCATCAATAACGAGATCCCTATCTTGGGAATAAACATGGGTGCTGTTGGTTTTCTTACTGATGTAAATGTAGAAAACTTTGAATCGGTGATTCACGATATTTTCAATGGTGATTATGTTCTTGAAGAGAGGAGCTTGGTAGAGGCAAAATTTTTAGACCAAGAGGTTTTCGGTCTTAATGAGGTATTAATTCATTCAGGTTCTTATGCCCAGCTTATGAGATTTAGATTATTAATTGATGGGAAGACTGTTTATGAACAGCGTTCAGATGGATTGATTATCGCAACTCCAACTGGATCTACTGCATATGCCTTATCTGCTGGAGGATCAATTGTTCATCCTGAGTTAAATATTTGGAATATTATCCCAATGATGTCACAGAGCCTTTCATCAAGACCATTAATAGTATCTAACAAGAAATCAATGGAGATTCAGTTAATTCAAGGCCCATTAGACCATGCGATGGTTTGTGTGGATGGTCAGAAAGATATACCAATCAAGTACAAAAATTCGATTTATATTTCAAAGAAAAACTCTTCTTTAAAAATTATTCATCCTTCGAACAATGATTTTTATGATGCTTGCAGAGAAAAATTAGGTTGGAGCTTGGACATCACTGCTAAGAAAAATCATTAGTTTTGTATAGTAACTCTTTATATATTTATATTATTGCGATTTCAATAATACTTAGTTTTTTAACAAACTTTGGTTTTAGTAGTTTGTTAGAACCATTTCTCTTTCTAAATAGCAATGACACTTCCATTTACCCAACTTTTGAGGATACATATCTGGTTTCTCAACAATGGTGGCGACTACTTACTCCAACTTTCCTGCACTTCTCTTTAACTCATCTGATATTTAATTGTTTGTGGATTTATATCCTTGGATCAAAAATAGAGTTGATCGATGGCAAAGCTATTTTTATAACCTTATTTTTGATTGCATGCATATCAAGCAATATTGGCCAATATTTTTGGACAAGCAACTACCTATTTGGAGGTTTAAGTGGCGCGGTATATGGTCTTTTGGGTTACTGTTTTATTTTGGATCTAGATCAGAGAGGGCAAAGATATGATTTACCAAATGCATTATATATTTTTATGTTTTTGTGGTTATTGCTAGGCTTCACTGGCATCTTAAGTATTTTTGGTTTTGGAAATGTTGCAAATACAGCTCATTTAGTTGGTATGATAACTGGATTTATGCTCGGCTTAATTGCCAAATATAGTTTGAAGTTTTAGCTTATATGAAAAAAATTACCAAAGCAGTCTTTCCGGTAGCTGGACTTGGGACAAGGTTTTTGCCAGCTACTAAGGCAATTCCTAAAGAAATGTTGCCTATTATTGATAAGCCTCTAATTGAGTATGCTGTCGAAGAGGCTGTTCTTGCAGGTGTTGAAGAAATAATATTTATCACCAGCCATACTAAACCATCTATAAAAAATCATTTCGAAAGAAATTTTTCCCTTGAAAAAAAATTACATCATTCTGATAAACATGAAGCGCTTAAAAAAATTAATCCTGATCTGTTTCAAGAAATAAAATTTACTTACATTGAACAAAAAACTCAAAATGGTCTTGGAGACGCAGTTTTGCATGCTAAAGATTTTATCCAGGATGAATTATTTGCAGTACTTCTTGCAGATGATTTGATTATTAATAATCCTTCAGCTATACAACAATTAATGAAGGTTGCCATAGAAAAAGATTCATCTGTTTTGGGATTAAATCGAATTGAACAATCTAAGATTTGTAATTATGGAGTTATTTCATCGCCCAAAATTTCATCAAGTGAAAATTTATTTGAATTGGATGGGATTGTCGAAAAGCCTCAAAAGAATCCCCCTTCTGATTTAGCTGTTTTTGGAAGATATATTCTTTCAAGTCAAATATTTCAATATTTAGAAATGATTTCTCCTGGAGTGGGTGGAGAAATTCAGTTAACTGATGCAATTAAATTAATGCTTCAAGATTTTCCTTTTCATGGTTATGTTTACGAAGGAAAAAAATTTGATTGTGGGTCAAAAGAAGGTTATGTCAAGGCAATAAACTATCTTGCATCCGATATTCTCTCGAAATGAATCCATTACTGGCATTCTTGAGAATTTTACCTCCTGAGCTAGCTCATTCAGTTGCATTAAATTCTTTGAAGGTTTTATATAGACTAAAGTTAATTAGCTTATTTTTCCCATTTAAATTTTCTGAAAATCCTTATCAATTCAAAGATTTACTGTTCAAAAATAGACTTGGTATAGCGGCCGGACTTGATAAAAATGGAGATTTCATAGATTCATTAGGAGCATTAGGTTTTGGTTTTATTGAAATAGGTACCATTACACCCAAAGCACAGCCAGGCAACCCAAAGCCTAGGTTATTCCGTTTTAGAAGTCAGGAAGCTATAGTTAATAGACTAGGCTTCAATAATAAAGGAGTAGATTATCTAGTTAAAAGGGTTAAGAAAAGAAATTACTCAGGAGTCTTAGGTATTAATATCGGTGCTAACAAGGACTCAATTGGTCAAAAGCGGATCGATGACTATATTGAATGTTTTCAGAAAGTCTCTCCATATGCTGACTATATTTCCGTTAATATTTCTTCGCCAAATACTCCTGATTTAAGATCTTTACATGAAGAGAAAAATTTTTTACCATTATTTAAAGCGCTTAATTATGCTCGCAAAGAGCAAAAATACTCTAATCCAATTTTTATTAAATTATCTCCAGATGAAGATCAGCAAGCAATTTCTATCATCATCAAAGCGATCAAAGAATTTAATTTTGATGGCGTGATTACCTCCAATACAACCGTTCAAAAAGATAACTTAAGATATTCTGCAAAGCAGGATCTTTCAGGCGGATTGTCTGGCAAACCTTTGCTTTATAAATCAAACCAACTCCTTCGATTTGTGCACTCAAATGAACCTGATCTTTTAAAAATAGGTGTCGGAGGAGTTCATAATCAAGAAAGCTTTAATATGAAATTAGAATATGGAGCTTCTTTAGTTCAAATTTACACAAGCTTTATTTATAACGGTCCAGGGATTATTAAAAAATTACTTAATTAAATTTTTTCATGGAACCTTTAATCACTATCTTTGTTGCTTTTTTCTTGATAGGCACAATTGGTTTTTTAAAACCATCAAAGAAAATGAAAGCTCTGAGTCTAATCAGAATGGCTGCTTCAAAAGAAGGCTTTAAGATTGGTTCAACAAATGAGTTAAGAAAAAAATTTAAAAACTGGAACTCTCAAGTTGCAATCTATCAAGTAAAAAATTCTTCAGATTATAAAAATTTACATTTCTTAAGATTAGAAAATGAACTTCAATTATACGCGCCAATTTCTTTTAAATATGAAAAAAATTTTGAGATTGTTAGAGAAAAAATTTCTAAATTACCATCATCTATACTTGAAATTATTTTTTTTCAGTCCAATATAGCAATCGTTTGGAATGAAATGCTTGGTATAGATGAGCTTTTAAAAATTAAGGAAG
>Ga0066836_10000753_pt1 | contig 16395 bp, 16 predicted proteins | sample ETNtaG_18_FD_71568 | JGI IMG/M metagenome (GOLD analysis project Ga0066836, IMG submission 71568) | Marine microbial and viral communities from oxygen minimum zone, Eastern Pacific Ocean - ETNP201302SV91 | ecosystem: Environmental > Aquatic > Marine > Oceanic | place: Pacific Ocean: Eastern...
CCTGAACCTGAAATATTTCTGAATTATCATAATTCTGGACCATTGAAATAATTTTGACGCTATCAGGATTCCAGGCTTCTTCATCAATAGTAAACGAGCCAGAAAAAGTCTGCGATTCACCTTCAAACATTATTTCTAAATCTTCTGTTGCTATCCAATATCTGGCAACATTTCTGGCATTGTGATCTATACCTACTGATCCCCAGTAAGACATAATCTTATCTTCAACTACTATAATCTGCACTTTTTGATCATCATTACTCATATCAGTATCCAAAGATACTGTTATCTCATAATCAACATTGGCCCCATCCTTTAGGCCATTAATCAAAATTTCATACGGTGTGTCAACGCCCACCAGGCTCTCATAAATTGGAACATATGTATCATACATTCCATCGGAGACACCATTAGACGCACCACCTACAATATTTTCTACACCATTAAACGAAACATGTGGGATCCCACCAACGCCGTACAAACTTGCTCGTGCACCATAGCATCCGCCAAAACTATTGTAATAATAACAATCACTGAAGTCTGAGTTACTTGGCGTATAGCCGGCACTATGCCACTCCGTACTAATAAGTGTACCGGGGAACTCATTTAACATATCAGATATCGCGAAACTCGCGGAGGGACAGTATGGTCAGAGAAGACCCGTAAAATCATCTACAAAAACACGCTGCTCTGATCTAGAGGCAGTTTCAACAATGCTCCTTAAGTCTGCCATTGCAATTTCAATGGGATCAAGTTGCTGTGAAAATGATACTGATAAAAATATGAATAAGAATATTTTTTTCATAAATAATCTCCCAGCTATATTAAAAAGTGATAAAACATTGACAGGTTCAAATATTTTTGGTTCTCTAACACAATCGATCAGAAGCTAGCGCTATAAGTAATCTTTAGGCCATCATTGAATGGAGGAATCAGCCTGCATACCCCATTACTACAAAAAAGCCCTCCCTGTATAGATCCATAAAATATTGAGACCCTTTGTGATGATGTTATATTATAAGCAAACTCCGCTGAAACCCAACGATTTTCTGTCCAGGAAGGTGGTGCAATTTTATCTCGCTCACCAGTGAAGTATTTTAGATCACCATAGACCAATGCTTCAAGTGGGTTATAATAAGGATCAACAGGTGCACCTGCATCGAAGGCAGATGTCCAGTCTTGCGTTATAGTAAAAGACCACCTGGGGGCCTTACTTATAGAGATGTATAGTAGCCTATTAAATTGAGTGTCAACGGGGTCACCTTCTCTACTAAATAGCTTGGTTGTTGTTGTATTGAAGTATTCTGTATAGTCATCAGGATTATACATTTCCCAGGATGAATCTGCGGCACTGTAGCCTTCACTATTACCCATTTTTCTATCCATTATAGATTTTTCTTGATATTGAAAACCAACTCCAATGGTATACCCATTTTCAAAAATATAGTTAAGCTCTACTGGAATGGTAAATGATTTAGTTTCTTGCCACCACTTTGACATCACATCGTACGGATCAGAATAAGAAGTATCAAATACCTCCATTGAGTCAATTATTTGATACTCCGTACCAAATAATACCGTATCTGTAGTGTCATAGGACCAGAATGAATCAATAAATTTATCCATCTGCTGACCCTCAAAATACTTAGGGGCTTTTGTTATTTCCTTATTATTCCCTCGACCTAGCTTAAAATAAAGTTTGTCATCTAAAATATATCCACTTATTTCCTGATAATTCTCCCAGTAAGGTAATGCAGATTCATTGGAGCTAGGGAGATAGTTTGAAATAGGTTTTTCTTCCCAATCAAAATTGGTTACAGATCTCCACTCCTCATCTCTGCTTAGATGGGAATATTGTGCTGTAACAGCTAGACCAAGTAGAGAACCATTTAACTCAAATTGAACACCGCGCTCATCATTAAAATTATAATTATGTGTAACCCTTCCTAGCAATGTAGCATTCTGTTCTTTACCTAGCGTTGGCATTTGTTGATATTCAATCTGGTTTCCATATTCATTAACTGTAATGTCACCATGCGCAGCATCAAATGCATATCGTTTATACTCTGATGATAGGCCCCAATTACCTAGATAGAGGTTAATATTGTGGTATACTCCAAAGCCTTTTTTTAGAGTATCATTAGGTGTACCTGTGCCAGTATAAACCGTTGAGACTTTGTCAACGTATTCAGAAAAAAAATCTGCATTCGCACCTGACCATGATGTATAAAAACCTTTTAAATTATGATTAACTGAAACATTTGGTCCAAGCGTTAACTGATGATCTTCGTTTGACCTTAGTTGAGTTAATCCAAGCAATAGACTGTTCCAGTCATATTGCAACCGATTTGCATTCATATTATGAATATTATTAAAATCTGGAACTCTGTCTGAATATTGGTTAGAGTACATATTTGAATTACCATTAATATGCGTTAGCATTAAAGGACCATTCATATATTCTACTAACATTCCACGGGTACCATTATCAAAATTAGTTATCTGATCGTCAAACTGATTTAGCATCATCCCTCTTCCCCATATTTCATAAATATCTCCAAGCTTAAGGTTGAAATCACCTGATGCATATTCCATACGGAACTTTCTTATATCATTCGTAGGAAAACCTATATCAGGTGGATTAGAGTATTCATACTGTATCCAGCCATGCAGATCATTATAGAAAAAATTAAGATCAAATATATTTTCTGAAAAATTATAAAAATCATAATTGTTACCATAGTTGGTATTTATTGCCGCATTATAGTCTAGTTCATTTGCCGCTACTAAAGTGGTACAAATAAAAAAAATAACTACTTTAACCTTCAACAGTATTTCCTTTTATTATATTAATTAGCATCTCAATTTGATTTTTAATTTCAACTTCTTCACCTGGAATATAGCCCTGATGACGCCATTTTATCTCACCACCTTTATCAACAAGAATTAGTGTAGGCATAACCATCCCATTAAGTTTTTTTGAAATCATCTTATTAGGATCCATCCCTACAATAAATTTATAATCCTGAGAACGCACATATGATTTTACTTTTCCAATAGACCTAGGTGTATCTGTATTAATCATTAAGACTTTAAAGCCTTCATCTTCGAATTCTTGATGGTACTGATCTAAGAATTTCATTACCTTCTTACACGGCACGCACCAGGTAGCCCAGAAGTCTATCATAAGTGGTCCATCTTCTACTAACTCATGGATAGTAGCTGACGAACCATCTAGCATCCTTATTTTTAGATTTGGTATTGTATTACCCTTGTCTACATCTTTTGCTAAAAGCAAAAAAGAAAAGCTAATGATGGGGAGAGTAATTATTTTTTTAGATATATTCATAGAAAATAACCTCTTATATTATTCTAATTACTTGTATTTAGAATAATTTGTACAAGTGCTATAACATCTACGATATTTATATGCTCATCGTCATTGATATTCATAACTGGATCCTGGCACTCATGTGACTCGCCGGTTATTAGAAAATCCACAAGCGTTAGAATATCCATTATATCAAGTACAGGATCACCCAAGTTGTTTGCGTCACCACTAAGGTTTCCCAAAACATAGACAAGGTTATCACATGGATCACATACATCTCCAATTAAATCATCATCGCTATCTTCCTGGTTAGGATTATAGATATCTATACAATTATCATCACCATTTAAAATGCCATCATCATCAATATCTGGATTCATATCATTGATATTAACCTGAGTAACCTGATATACCTGTTTGGAGGAATAATTTTGAACAATCGCAATAATTCTTACGCTGTCTGAGTTCCAGTCATCATTTAGCGAAAATGAACCAGAAAATGTCTCAGATTCTCCACTACCACTAATATTAAGATCTTCAGTCGCAAGCCAGTCTCGGGCAACATTTCTGGCATTATGATACTGACTAGCCCCAGTCCAATATGACCAAATATTATCTTCTACAACAAAAATATCAACTTTTTGATTTGAGTTACTCATGTCAGCATCCATACTTACAGTAACATCATAGGAAACATCTGCCCCAGCATACCCATTAATCTCAATTGCATAAGGTGTATCATCATCAATCATGCTATTGTACAATGCTGTAAATGTCCCTATGAATGCTTCCCAATTCCCATTTGCATAACCACCTACAGTTTCCTCAACGCCATTCCATTGGGTGTGCGGTATGCCACTTACACCATACATTGAACCTCTTGCACTATATTCAGGAATATCAAAATCTGAATTTCCAGGCGTAAAGCTGGGATTGTGCCACTCAATATTTATCAATGTCTCTGGATACTGATCTAGTAATTCTGATATCGCGAAACTCGCAGAAGGACAGTATGGTCATTGCAAACCTGTGAAATCTTCCACAAATACTTTCTGAGAATTTCTTGAAGCGTTGTAAACGATTTTTTCAAATTCCTGCATTGTAATATCAATTGGGTCTAACCTTTGTGAGTATCCAAATGTTATTATAATCATAATCATTAATTTTTTCATAAAATACCTCTGAAAATTATAAAATAGGCTCTAAAAAGGACTTTAAATCATTCTCGTTTACAAATTTCAAGCTTACATTGCTCAGAGCTTCGATTTCACTTACTGGTAGTATAAATTCATAAATAGCTTGAATATCTACAGTTTCCATAGCAACTTGTATAGACCACCCACTTACAGAAAAATCCATTAAAGGTGAAAATTGGTGTTGCGGGACATATAGTACTTTATCACTATTCCTTGTATGCCAATATTCTTCAGGAGTATCAGCCACAACAATCAAAGTATTTCGATTTTTATCAAATATTCTCAAAACAGGGATGATACGATAGGAACCTGACATAATTACATCAACATGTTTTTTAGGAAAATTAAATTTTGTCCTGTCAAAATAAAAAATTGTTAGACTTCCATTTTGTTCTAGTCCCGTATATGGTAAGCCAGATAGCATATCTTTTAATATTTTTTCTTTTAAACGATATACAACAGGAAAACGAACAGTCATATAGAGTTCATCTTCCTCATGATATTCAAATTCTGGCCTCTGAAGTTCTACTTCATAAGGATTTGTTAACAATTGATCTAAAACTGTAGAAAGTAAACGAGTATTACCAGTATTCTTTGGATTGTCTTCAAGCTTACGATCAACATCAAAGTCCATTGTCCATTCACCAGAACTAAACTTAGGTGAATTTTTTCTTGGTCTTTCTTTTTCTCGAGCCCTTGCTCCCAATAAGAATTCCATCGAAGCTTCTAATTCAGCAATTTTTTTATCAAGAGTTGCTGAAACTTTTTCAGCTTCTGTGATAATAGGATCTTTTTCAATTACAACCCGAGATTCAGTATACTTCGGAAAAAGGGAGTTCTCTTCTTTTGGCTGTTTAGGTAAAAAAGGTTTAATGATCTGTAGCACTGCCTCACCTACAGCTTTATTAAGCACAGGTACTTGGGTATATACTTCTGAAATTTGTGACTTACCAAGTTCTTCCCAGTTTGCAACATCTACAACTTGGATAGTTACATGAACCTTATCTAATTGCCTATTATATTTACCCAATACCAGAAGATTACGCGATCCTCTTGGTTGTTTAAGCATCAGAGACCTATCATTCATAATAGTTTCCAGATCTTCTTTATTTCTCATTCTGACACCATACACATTTTTGATTTCTTCTCTAACCATATCACTCAAACCAGTTGCAACCCAACCGACAGCTGGATCGTTTTGAATATTATCAAAAGGCAAAAGATAAACATATGCTGAAGACTGCTTCGCAGATAATACAGACAGGAAAAACATGAAGTATAAAATCTTCAATATCCGGATGTTTGGTTTCATGATCGCAAATTAAAGGTAATCATTGGTTTAATCTATACCAATTTAGCATTCTATTTAATTTTTTGTTTCAAAATTCGCGCCCACGAATCTCTAAGTGAAACTGAACGAATAAAAATATTTTTATCAGGCTGATCTCCTATTTTGTCCATTTTAAAATATCCCCGCCGCTCAAATTGATAAGTTTCTCCCCCAGGATCTGACAAGCTTGGCTCTAGCTTAGCATCTTTATAACTAATACATGAGTCCGGGTTGAGAGCATCTAGAAAATTATTACTATCTTCGGGCTTCTCTTTCATAAAAAGACGATCATATATTTTCACTTCTGCGTCAACCGCATGTGAAGCACTTACCCAATGCAATGTTGCTTTAACTTTCCTACCATCTGGTGAATTACCTCCCCTACTTTTTGGATCATAGGTACAATGTATTTCACTAATATTACCTTCCTTATCTTTTATGATATCGGTACAAGTCAAAAAATAGGCATAGCGCAATCGAACTTCTCGTCCTGGAGCTAGCCTGAAAAATTTTTTAGGCGGATCTTCCATAAAATCATCTCGCTCAATAAATAATTCTCTTGAGAATGGTATCTCTCTTGTTCCAGCATTTATATCTTCAGGGTTATTTATTGCTTCAAGCATCTCTTCTTGGTTTTTGGGGTAATTTTTTATGACAACTTTCAAAGGATCTAAAACAGCAAGCACACGCTGCGCTTTTTTATTTAATTCTTCCCTAAGAGAATTTTCTAATCTGACAACATCAATTAAGGAATCACGTTTAGTAATACCAATCTTTTCAGAAAAATTGCGAATCGATTCAGGAGTATAACCTCGACGACGGAGGCCTGAAATTGTTGGCATTCTCGGATCATCCCAACCATCCACATGTTTTTCATCAACGAGTTGCTTTAACTTTCTCTTACTGACAACTGTAAAATTTAAATTGAGTCTGGCAAATTCAATTTGTTGAGGATGATAAATACCTAGTTGATCTAAGTACCAATCATAGAGCGGGCGGTGGTCTTCAAACTCCAATGTGCAAATTGAGTGTGTTATATTTTCAATGGAATCTTCTAGTCCGTGTGCCCAATCATACATAGGGTATATTGACCATTGGTCACCAGTTCTATGGTGTGAGGCATGGAGGATTCTATAAATTACAGGGTCTCTCATATTTAGGTTTGGGTGCGACATATCTATAAATGCCCTCAAAGTTTTTTCCCCCTCTCCAAATTCCCCATCTCTCATACGTTGAAAAAGATCAAGGTTCTCTTCAATTCTTCTTTTTCTGTAAGGGCTCTCAGTACCTGGATCCTTCAAATTTCCTCGGGCTGCTTTAATTTCCTCTACTGTTAAATCACAAACATATGCTTTCCCTTTTTCTATTAATTGAACAGCGTACTCATACATTTGATCAAAATAGTCAGATGCAAAAAACAATCTGTCTTGCCAGTCAAAACCAAGCCACGCAACATCTTTAATAATAGATTCTACGTATTCGTTTTCTTCTTTAAGTGGGTTAGTATCATCAAACCGTAGGTTGCACTTACCATTATTTTTTTCGGCAAGACCAAAATTCAAACATATTGATTTAGCATGTCCAATATGAAGATATCCATTGGGCTCAGGTGGGAAACGGGTGTGGACCCTATTATTCCATTTCCCTCTACTATTATCTTCGTCGATAATTTTTTGGATGAAATTTTTTTCTTCTACTATATCTTTATTCATTTATTCTAATTTCTTTTATTGCATAATTTAGACGATTAATTGTTGATGTTTTTCCTATTAACTCCATTAACTCAAAAAGTGATGGACCAGTTAAACTTCCGCATAAAGCGAGTCTAATTGGCTTCATAACTTGGCCAAAGCCAAGTCCAGTTTTCGCAATATAATTTTTAAATATTTTTTCAAGATTTTTTTCACTCCAGCTACTGGCGTTACTATAAAGTTGAATGATTTTTTCGATTATTGCTTGTGTTGTGTCCTTCCATATTTTTTTGATATCATCACTTGAAAAAGTTTGGGGATCTTCGAAAAAATAACCAGAGTTTTCTATTATGTCAGTTGGTATTTGGGAACGTGATGTCAGCAAATTTATAACCCTAATGCAAAAGTCCTCTTCTTTGCCGTCTCCCCAATCGGGGTCTAACATTCTTATTGATTTTAATATTTCATCTGATTCTTGTACTTCGAGATACTTAGAACTAACCCAGCCTAGTTTTTTTGGATCAAAAACTGCGCTTTTCTTTTGCACTCTTGTAAAATCAAATTTTGAAATAAGTTGCGATAAATCCATTATCTCTTCATCTGTACCTGGATTCCAACCCAAAAGCGCTAGATAATTTATTAGGGCCTGTGGCTGATAGCCTTCATCTCGATAGGATGTCACACTTGTTGCACCATGTCGCTTACTCAATCTTTTCTTATCTATACCCAAAATCATTGGCAAATGTGCAAACTTTGGAAGTTTCCACCCCAATGCAAGGTAAATTTGTATTTGCTTGGGAGTATTTGATATATGATCTTCACCACGTATTACATGAGTAATACCCATATCTTGATCATCAATAACATTTGTAAAATTATAAACAGGGCTACCATCAGAACGCACAATAATAAAATCATCTATCTCAGAGTTTGATACACTGATATCGCCATAGACCATATCCTTGAATTTGACAATGCCACTTTTCGGTGTCTTTAACCTAATAGTATATGGAGTACCTAGGTCTAGTTGCTTAGAGATTTCTTCATCATTCCTATCCCTCCACAGACCATTGTAATTAAACGATCCGGTCTCTTTACGAATCTGTTCTAATTCATTCTTGGAAGCAAAACAACGATATACTTTGCCAGATTCAAGCAACGATTTAAGATGTTTATCATAATGATGAGATCGCTTTGATTGAAAAATGATTTCTCTATCCCATTCAATGCCTAACCATTTAAGAGAATTTATTATCTGATCTATATATTCTTTTTTTGATCTTTCAAGGTCTGTGTCCTCAACTCTTAAGAGGAACTCTCCCCCTTTATTTCTCGCAAATAGAAAATTATATAAAGCTGTCCTAGCAAATCCTAAGTGAGGCTCTCCAGTGGGGCTAGGTGCAAATCTGACACAGGGCTTCATGATTTATATTGTGTAATGTTTCAAATGTAAGTCGGAAATTACTTTTTGTTATAAAACCAAAAAAGTACCTTATATAATTATATGAAATAAATGAATTATTAATAACTATTCATCAAGCATAAAAAATTATAATAAATTTATTTTACGGTACCAATTTTCATTTTGTAAACTCGAAGTAAATACTTTCATGTGATCTCTCATAAAAATCTATTGTAGTAGGTAATTTTATATTAGTGACTCCCGGCTTCATTTTACTGATATTGGAAAAAGGCAAACTCTGAAACTTTTCCAAGGATTCCCCATTGAATATTTGATGATGCCAACCATGTCCCTGTAGTAAATATTGCATTTTTTTTATAATGGTTTTTGGTTTTTCACCAACTAAACATGATAATCTTATAAAATTTTCAACATCATTATTCTTTCCATATTTATTGATTAGGTAATCAAAGTCAGGAACAACAACTCGCAAAATACAACCATCTTTTAGCACCCTAAAAGCTTCACTGAAAAACTGTATGGATTCTTCCCAGTCAAGATGTTCTAGCATATGGCACGTGTATATTAAATCTACTGAAGATTCATCCATCGGTATTTTTTTTGCGGCATTTGCATATAAAATATTCTTCTCTTTCGCAATTTTGACAAAATCACTAAATGGTTTTGGTATAAACTTGAAAAAACGTAATAGTTTTGTGGAAAAGGGGATATATTTAAAAAAAATAAAAATGTTGTAATCAAAGTTTATAAAGCCATCTAGCGGATTACTGCCACATCCGATGTGCACTGAAACTATTTTATCTTTACTGTGACTTTGCATTAAGGAAGCTACAAATAATTATACCATATCAAAGCATGATATATTGATAAATATAATTAAAAAATAACTTTTGTAACACTAAGTTTGATTTTTACAAAAAAAAATAAACTGTTAACTTTCTATTAGCTCTAAATAAATATGAATACAGGTATTAATCTTTTATTTAAATTGGATTTTGGATATGAAACTAAACAAGGTATATCAATACAATAAATTTTTAAAAGATAAAAAAGAATGGTTAAGGCAGGGCGGTGAGATTACGGAAATTTATAAAATTTTAAAGGATTATAAGGATCCTGCAGGAAAAATTGATACCCACTATTTCCATCAGGATTTATTAGTCGCTAACTATATATCTGAACGTAATCCTAAAAGGCATATCGATATAGGATCTAGACTTGATGGTTTTGTTGCACACGTAGCAGCTTTTAGAACTATTGAAGTTTTTGATATTCGACCAATGCGAAAAAATCTCCATAAAAATATAATTTTTAAACAAATGGATATAAATGATATAAATATACACGAAAAAGCTGATTCCGTATCCTGTCTCCATGCAATTGAACATTTTGGCTTAGGTAGATATGGTGATAATATTGATATCAATGGACATAAAAAGGGGTTAGATAATCTAATTTCTATAGTAAGTGACGGTGGTATTTTATATGTCAGTTTCCCAATCGGAAATTTCGATCAAGTCGTTTTTAATGCACACCGTATTTTTCAACCAAAAAGCATTCTTGGATATAACTGTGTATCAAAGAATCTGAAGCTAATTAATTTTGATTATATTGATGATGATGGTATAGTCCACTCAAATGTAAATATCCATAGACATCAAATCGATACTATCTATGGATGTGGCATCTATACATTCCAAAAAAAGAAAAATAATATTCAATATTAAATCTTAGACTTAGACTAACACTATCAAAAGATGGTTCTCTTAAGATAATCACACTGTCCCAACAAATATGTGATATTTTTTATAAGACCTAATATAGGAAATTAATTGTTAGGTACTAAATGACAAGGAACGTATTGAATTGCGGAGGGGGAGGGATTCGAACCCCCGAAGGGCGTAAACCCTTGCTGGTTTTCAAGACCAGTGCATTCAGCCAGACTCTGCCACCCCTCCGATGAGAAAATTTCATTTGAAAATGCTACTGTCACGTTTTTGTCACATTTTCATAATTTTCAATAAATTCTTTTGGATTGCCATAAATTCCATACAATCCTACAAAATTTAGACTGGGATATTACGGAAAGACTAACAAACAAAAAACACCACGAATTTGTGGCGGGATGATTTACTATTTGTATGACCTAACTTTATGATTAACAATTGGGGAATCTATTATTATAATATTGTCAATATTCTATAACTATCATTACATTTTCCACAGAAAAAATTGGGAGTTAAATATGCATAAGAACTTTTTTAACTTAATCACTAGATTTTTCATTACCACATTATTAGGAGCATTTCTTTCTGGTCAGCAATTAGACTCGCAAGATATTGCATATAATGAATTGAGAGATATTGTTGAGACAGCATCTAGATCCCAACAGGTAGTTTGGTTGGAGGACTTTACCGGTATTAACTGAACATACTGCCCTGCCGTGAGTTTCGCGGTTGATAGACTATTGCAAGAATACCCCCAAACTCTAATGAGTATTGAATGGCATAGTGCTGCTCTTACATATTCAGATACTATTGATTTCCCAATTCCTGAAGCTTATAATTATAGATCCAGTCTTTACGATGTTAATGGAATACCTCATAACCAGTTCAATGGTATATATGAATTCGTGGGTGGAGCGAGTAATTGTGCCTGGCAACAATTTTATGAGAACAGGACAGAAACATATGAAGAATTAATTCAGCAAGAATCACTATATGAAATAGATCTTGAAGGAGAGCTCATAGATTCAACATTTAATTATAGTGTAGTCGTTTCTTTAGAAGATGACACAGATATGGATAATATGATACTTGAAATATTTGTTGCTGAAGATAGTATTAATGCTCTCTGGAGTGCATGCGACACCTGGCATATGACTCGTAATGTAGCCCGCGCCTATCTAACTATGGGGGAAGAAAACCAACTTCCTATTACTATAACTAATGCAGGAGAGAGTCAAGTTTTCAGTGGATCTTTTCAACTCTCGGACGCATGGGTTGACTCCATGGTAAAACTGATTGCAGTAGTCCAAAATTGGGGAGATCTTGATGAAGATGAGAATCCAACATATGAAATATTTCAAGCTAATTCTGGTAAAATTTTCAACATTCCATTGGATAGAGATTATGATGGTGTAGCAAATCTAGAAGATAATTGCCCAGATGATCCTAACCCTGATCAGGAAGATCTTGATGGTGATCTGATCGGTGATGTGTGTGATCCATGTAATGGTCTTGTTTATGTCCCTGGTAATGTAAATGGTGATGCAAATGAGGGATACCAGCCTATCATTGATGTGAATGATGTTTTGTTTCTTGCGGATTATATAGAAGAGCCGGTAATGATTAATGATTGCCAAGTGCTTGATATTTTAATTGATGAGACTATCAATGATTGGGACTTGTTGGTTCTTGTTGATATGGTAATGAATGGTGGAAATTAAGATATCATTGATGATATTCTGAAATTATCATCCCCAAAAAACCCACGTATGTGAGAGCTGTATATATTAACATTATCAACCGATGTGGGAGTTAATTGAATTTATAAAATGTAGAATAACAATAATTACAAATTGGTTGCCAGTTTATAAAATTTTATTATTGACTTATCTATTCATTCCTGTGATTATCATAACGTATTATCGAAATAAGAATACCCAAATACAACCAATGATTTTAGCAACCACTTTATTAGTAATTTGGTTAATCCAAATGTTATTGTGGAATAAAGGCTACAATATTTATTACAAACATTAAGATGGTTTAGATTGGACTATTGTTTGATAGAATTAATATAATCAAAACATGATTCAAAATCACCTCTGTGCACAATATAATTTTTCCGCATATTAAGTTTGTGATTATACATGGGGTCGTAATAGTAATAAAGCAAGGCATGAATCCAGTCTTCATGCTTTTCTAAAGAATTTGTGGCAAAAGCATCCTCTATTAATACGTGTGTTTTTTTAAACAATACACCACCCAGTCTCCTTTGTATTTTTTGAAGTGCAGTTAAATAATTATCTCTTAGCATCAATGGTGTCTTAATTTTATTTAGCGCTAAAATTATATATTCATTTACAATATTATGTACTCGTTCTTCTATCTTAATATCCATTACAATTAAATCTGACGTCTGCATCTTATCATACCATATTTTTGGTAGAGTTGCTTTGCCTATCTTTTTGCTTTCATCTTCAAGTAGAATATTAGAACAATGGTTATTCATATAGTGAAAAGCCAGTGCATTTTCAAAATTCGCACAAGATAACTGTGCAGTGTTTGTGCTACCAAATGCTGAACCGCGATGATTCGCAATAGCCTCGATATCAATAGCTTGCTTAAAATTATTTAGCAGTACGGTTTTCCCAGAACCAGTCAGCCCTCCAAGTATAAACCATTTTTTCTTATAAATTTCATTATCAGAGTATTGTTGTAATATTTTATTGCGCACTTTTTTATAACCGCCAGAGATTCTATCTACTGTTATATTTTTTTCAAATAACCACTCTTGAGCCAATTTAGATCGAAGTCCACCTCTATAACAAAATATTGAGCAACCTTGATTTGAATTAATATGATTTTTCCAATCAATAATTCTATTATTTTTCAGACTGCCTGATACTAATTGTAAACCAAGGTTTATCGCAGCCTTTTGTCCATGAACCTTATATTCTTTGCCTACACTTTCAAACTCATGATTCTGTAAAATGGGAATGTTTACACTATTTGGAATAGTACCTTTTTTATATTCTTTTTCAGACCTGAGATCAATATGACTGTATTTAAATATATTTAATAAGTCCATTTTATTTCAATAAACCAAAACAGGGTGATATTCATAATCATAACCAAATCTACTAACCATCCATCAAAAAAAACATCCAACATAGACTGGAATTAAGGTCTGGTGTTTTATGAGTATTTTTAGAAATAACTAAATATATAATTCCAGATACTTAAGTTATAAATTGAATATAATGAAAGCTGCCATATTTGTTGATGTCCAAAATATTTATTATACAACCCGAGATACTTTTGGGTGTTCCTTTAACTATAAAATTTTTTGGGATCAGATAGAATCAAAAGATGAAATAATTAAAGCATATGCTTACGCTATCGATAGAGGAGATGATAAACAACAAAAATTTCAATATGCGTTACGATCTATAGGGTTTAATGTAAAACTCAAACCCTATATATCTAGAGCAGATGGCAGTACTAAGGGAGATTGGGATGTTGGTATCACAATCGATATCCTTGATTCAGTTCAAGAGGCAGAAAAAATAATTTTGCTTTCAGGCGATGGTGATTTTGATTTACTTGTACGCAAAGTAATAGACCAATATAATTGCATTGTTGATATCTATGGAGTCAAGGAACTAACTGCTAACTCTTTAATCAAATCTGCTTCAACATTTTATCCGATATCAAATAAATTTTTAGTTAACAATTAAAATATGTAACGCAAAAGATTAATTTTCTCCATTCATAACAATTTCTACTAAGAATAGGATATCCCACTGGTTCACATCTCCATCTTCAAGTACATCAAGCATCTGGCATTCATTTCCCAAGCCATCTTCAAGATAATCCGATAGCCCTAATATATCTATAACGTTAATAATTGGATCGTAACCCTCATTTGCATCACCATTGACATTTCCTGGAACATAAACAAGTCCATTGCAAGGATCGCATACATCACCAATCAAATCACTGTCAAGATCTTCCTGTTCTGGATTAAAATCATCTGGGCAATTATCTTCCAGGTTTAAAACACCATCAAAATCTCGATCTGTTGGAATACGATTGATGTTGGATGCAACAGCCTGTTTAACCTCATATGTAACTAAATTTTGCACAATAGCCGTTATAGATAGTAGAGAATCATTCCAAAATTCTAATAATTCGAAAGAACCACTGAATATTTGTGATTCTCCTTCTAGACTAATTGAGATTGGTAATTTATCATCATCATCCATTGTTAAATAAGCTCTAGCAAGATGGCGAGTATGGTGGTATGCTAGATCGTCATCACTACATGATGTCCAATGACTTTCAACGCTATCTTCAGATACAAACAATTCCAATACTGTGCCACTACTTGATTCAAAATCTTGATCAAGTGTAACAATAGCATTATAATTGAATTGTGTCCCTTCTATATCACCTTCTATCTGGATATCATAGGGGCTTTCTTGACCATTATAACTTTGAAATTGAGCTTCAAGACCAGGGAAAGTTGCTTCCCAGTTACAATTAGCCCCCCCTCCTGCGCCTTGTTCAAGACCATTCCAGTTGAAGTAAGGTATTCCACTAACATTATACATTGATGCCCTATAACTATATTCAGCATCGATATTAAAATGTTCATACCCACTTGGTGCAAAACCAGGGTTATGCCAAAACAAGGTCATAAGATTATTTGGGTAGGTTAAAAGAAGACTATCAAACGCGAAACTCACGGAAGGACATGTAGGTCACGTCAACCCTGAAAATTCTTCAGCCCATACAACTTGACCAGTTCGAGATGCATTTTCAACAGTAATTTTTAATTTATCTATAGCAGTCTCAGGAGAAATCAATTTCTGGGGGAAGAGGAACGATATAAAAATAGATAAGAGTAATAATTTCAAAGATCTATTCATGATATAAATATAACAAAATTAATTGTAAAAAAAAATATCACCTCTAGGTTCAATAATAATAGATATAATGAAATCACATGTTCCGTTTTGGTAATTATTTTAGTAATACCATTTTCTTAGTCTCTCGGTATTCCCCTGCATGTATCTGGTATAGATACATTCCAGCGCTCATTGGTCTTCCATAGTCATTAGTAGCGTCCCAAGTAACAGATCGATAGCCTGCATTTTGGGCCTTATTAATTAGGGTTCTTACTTGCCTGCCCATTATATCGTAGATGGTAATATTGACATTACCACCATAGGGTAAGTCATATCTTAAAGTTGTGAATGGGTTAAATGGATTTGGATAAGCATTGTGTAGATTATAGGTAAGCGGAGCTATTCGATCAATAACGGATACTTGCTCACAGTCAGTGGTGTCCTGCTCTCCTAAAAATTCCTCAATACAAGGTGGATATGGTGGGCAAAATAGATTCCCAGTGAGATCAAATGATAATTCATCCTCATAATCCAAATTTAAATCACACAATGATTCAGGTATAAATCCAGACAAATAATTATACTCAAACCTTAGCTGCCCAACCTCAGTTAATTCATTAATATTTTCTGGCATTGGTCCTGATAACTGACAATCAACATACGCTCCGCACATAATACTTTTTAAGCGTCCATTCTCCCATTCTTGGAGACCTAATTCTAAAGGCTCTACCATACCATCTCCATCTGAAAAGCTATATCCTTGCCCATCGATTAATTGCGAGGTCCA
>Ga0066836_10000754_pt1 | contig 16383 bp, 13 predicted proteins | sample ETNtaG_18_FD_71568 | JGI IMG/M metagenome (GOLD analysis project Ga0066836, IMG submission 71568) | Marine microbial and viral communities from oxygen minimum zone, Eastern Pacific Ocean - ETNP201302SV91 | ecosystem: Environmental > Aquatic > Marine > Oceanic | place: Pacific Ocean: Eastern...
GAAATTGTAAAAGTTCCGCCTGATAAATCCTCAACAGTCAAAGAGCCTTCTTTTGCCTTTGAGCTAAACTCAATTATTTTTTTTTCAATATCTCCAAATGTCATATCATCAGCATTTTTAAGAACTGGAACTACCAAACCTCGTTCAGAGCCTACAGCAATTCCAATATCATAATGGTTTTTATAAATAATTTGATCATCTCTTATTTCTGAATTTACAGCTGGAAATTCTTTTAGGGCCAATATAGATGCCTTTATAAAAAAAGACATAAAGCCTAATTTTATAGAATACTTTTTTTGAAAGTCTTCTTGATAATCTTTTCTCATTTGCATAACATTATACATATCCACTTCATTAAAAGTTGTTAACATCGCAGCACTATCTTGTGCTTCCTTTAATCTTTTAGCGATAGTTAATCTCAATCTTGTCATTTTGACTCTTTCTTCTTGACCATGAGAAACTTTTCTTTTTGAGGGTTGGGGCATGCTACCCATCAACTCAATTAAATCACCTTTTGAAATTCTCCCTGCTTTACCGGTGCCTTCTACTTTTGAAATATCAATATCTTTTTCTTCAACAATTTTTCGAACTGAAGGTGATAGATGTTTTTTAGTTTTTGGAGGAATATACTTCTCTTCTTTTATCTCATTCACATTTTCATCAGCTAAGGTATCTAGTACTAAAGCGCCATTAGAATCATTTTCCTTAGAATTATCAACTAGGGCCAAAATATTTTGATCCTTGTTAGGATTTTTTTTCTTAGTTTTTTTTGGTGGAGTATAATTTTGTTCTTTCTTTTCTGCTGGCTCTATCTTAGTGGTCTTAGTTGAAGTAGATTTTCCTTCATTTACTTCTCCTAATAAAGCTCCTACTTCTACTACATCACCTTCTTTTACTTTTATTGATGATAAGGTTCCAGTTAAGGGAGATGGCACTTCAACATTAACTTTATCAGTCTCAAGTTCTACTAATGGCTCATCAGAATCAACTTCTTCGCCGACTTGTTTATGCCATTTTGCTACTGTTGCTTCAGTGACAGACTCTCCTAATGACGGAACTAAAATTTGATTCGACATACCTAGCTAAGTACCTTTTCTATTATTTCCTTTTGCTGTGCAAGATGTTTTTTTAGATAACCGGTTGCAGGAGATGCTGCTGGCTGCCTACCTATATATTGAACTTCTTTATTTTCAGCTTTTATGTATTCCAAAGTCCAATTAATATAGTTTCTAACGGTGTTCCAGGCTCCCATATTCTGAGGTTCTTCTTGACACCAATAAAATTTTGCATTTTTTTTAAATCTTTTTAAATATTTAGCCAAAGTTTTAACAGGAAAAGGGTATAACTGCTCTATTCTAACTAAAAATACCTGATTATTTTTTATTTTTTCTCTAGCTTCTAATAAGTCAAAATAAATTTTTCCTGAGCATAAAATAACTTTTTTAATTTCCTTATCATTTTTTAATTTAATTAAATTGTACTCTTTAAGTTCAGCATGATCCTCTAAAACTCTATGGAATGAATTTTTTTTAGTAAAATCTTCTATATTTGAAACACATCTTTTGTTTCTTAGTAAAGATTTAGGTGTCATAATAATTAGAGGTTTTCTAAAATCTCTGTGTATTTGTCTTCTCAAAGCATGAAAATAATTAGCTGGTGTAGTGCAATTCATAACTTGAATATTCTCCTTAGCACATAATTGTAAAAATCTTTCTAATCTTGCTGAAGAATGTTCTGGCCCTTGTCCCTCATAACCATGGGGTAATAACATAACCAATCCACTTGCTCGTGACCATTTTCTCTCTCCTGATATTATAAATTGATCTATTATAACTTGTGCTCCATTTGCAAAATCTCCAAATTGGGCTTCCCAGACTACTAAAGTAGTTGGTTCAACAAGAGCATAACCGTGTTCAAATCCTAGAACAGCAAACTCTGAGAGCAAACTGTCAATTACCTCGATTTTTTTTTGTTTTTTAGAAATATTATTCAATGGAGTGTAATAACTGTTATCTTTTTGATCACGTAATACTGAATGTCTTTGGCTGAATGTTCCTCTTCCAGAATCTTGGCCTGATAATCTTACAGGATATCCCTCCTCTAATAGAGTGGCAAATGCTAATTGTTCAGCTGTAGCCCAATCAAATCCTTTTTCATTTTCGAACATTTTTTTTTTATTTTCAAAAATTTTTCTTATAGTTGAATGAATATTAAAATTTTCTGGAACATAAGTAATCTTTTTACCAATTTTCTTAATTGTTTCTGCAGCTACGCCAGTAACTCCTCTCTTATCTTTACCTATTTCAGGTTTGTATCTTGACCAAATTCCTTCGAACCATTCTATTTTTGGTTTATATTCTTTAGCGGTTTTTAATTGTTCATCTAAAAGATTTTTAAATTCTTTTTTGTCTTTATTAAATTCTTCAATGGTAACAGTTCCTTCTTTTATAAGTTTATCAGCATAAACATTAAGTGTTGTTGGGTGCTTTCTAATTTTTTGGTACATTTTTGGTTGAGTAAAAAATGGTTCATCTCCTTCATTGTGACCAAATCTTCGATAACAAATCATATCTATCACTACATCTCTATTGAACCTCTGCCTAAATTCTATTGCAATCCTCGCACAATGTACGACTGCTTCAGGATCGTCTGCGTTAACGTGTAAAATTGGAGCTTCAACCATTTTAGCAACATCTGATGGATAAGGCGAAGATCTTGCAAACCTTGGATTCGTTGTAAAACCTATTTGATTATTTACAACAATATGAATTGTCCCTCCTGTGCTGTGTCCTCTTACTCCAGACATAGCAAAACATTCGGCAACGACTCCCTGACCTGCAAAAGCGGCATCACCATGAATTAAAATAGGAACTACTTTTTGTCTTTTAATATCTTTGTGAAAAAATTGTTTTGCTCGAGTTTGACCTAACACAACAGGATCAACCGCTTCAAGATGAGAAGGATTATCGGTCAAACTTATGTGAATTAAATTACCGTCAAATTCTCGATTAGAAGAAGCTCCCAAATGATATTTCACATCTCCAGCTGATTCAACCATAGATGAACCGGTCTCACCCGAAAATTCATTAAAAATTCTTTTGTAAGATTTTTGTAGCAAATTTGCCAACACATTTAGCCTACCTCTGTGTGGCATTCCAATTTTAACTTCTTTAACTCCTAAGTGTCCACCTCGTTTTATTATTTGCTCTAAAGCAGGAATTAATGCTTCTCCACCATCTATGCCAAACCTTTTTGTTCCAACAAATTTAACAGCTAAAAATTTTTCAAATCCTTCAGCTTGAATTAATTTTTTTAAAATAAATTTTTTCCCATTTTCTGTAAAATTTAATTGATTTTCTTTTTTTTCAATTCTTTCTCTAAACCATTTTTTTTCTACTGGATCTGAGATATGCATGTATTCAGCTCCTATTGTTGAGCAGTAGGTTTTCCTGAGAAATGATAGAAGTTCATTAATTGTTGCATATCCGCGATCCATATACTCGTGCACATAAATCTTTTTATTATAATCTTCTTTTTTAAAACCATGATCAGCTGGGTGCAGTTCATGAAGATATTTTCTCTCCATCATTCCAAGTGGATCAAGATTTGCAATAAGGTGGCCTCTGATTCTATAAGCTCTTATAAGAGCTATGGCTTTTACTGATTGTTCTTTTTCACTTTCGTGACTTTCTTGTGAAAATGAAGTTTTATTAATGGGTGTTTCTTTAGCTTTAACTAAATCTTTTTCTACAATATTATTTTTTAAATTATTATTTTTTTTAGGTGCCCAACTTGGACCTGATATTTCTTTTTTAATAGATTCCTCATCTTCGTTGAGACCTTCAAAAAATTGCTGCCAACTTTTGGGGACTGTTGTTGGGTTTTTTAAATACTGTAAATAAAGTTCCTTAATAAAAGGACTATTAATACCTTGTAAAAACGAAGTTTTTTCAAAATTTGAATTATTTGTGTCTGATGTCATTAATAGATAAAAATAATTTTATCATATTATAAAATTGATCAAACTATCTTGCAAGTTTGTCATACAAGGTTTGACCAATTTGCGCAGGTGAGTCAGCCATAAAAATACCGCATGATTTCATTTTTTCAATTTTATCCCCTGCATTTCCTTTTCCACCAGAAATAATTGCTCCAGCATGGCCCATTCGTTTTCCAGGGGGTGCTGTAACTCCAGCTATAAATCCAAAAATAGGCTTTTTAGATTTTGAAGATTTAATAAATTCTGAAGCCTCTTCTTCTGAAGATCCTCCAATTTCCCCTATCATTAAAATTGATTTAGTTTGTTCATCTTTAAAAAAAAGCTCTAAACAATCTATAAAACTTGTTCCATTAATTGGATCCCCTCCTATCCCGATAACGGTTGATTGACCTATTCCGTTTTCCGAGGTTTGGGCGACAGCTTCGTATGTGAGGGTGCCAGATCTGGAAACAATTCCACATGAACCTTTTTTATGAATGTTTCCAGGCATAATTCCAATCTTGCATTCTTCTGGAGTAATAATCCCCGGACAATTTGGACCTATCAAGCGAGATTTTGACTTAGCAAGCTTTTCTTTAACTTTGATCATATCTAAAACTGGAATACCTTCTGTTATACAAACAATTATTGGAATCTGACTTTCTACAGCTTCAATAATTGCTGAGGCTGCAAATTTTGCTGGTACATAAATCATAGTTGCATTTGCTTGAGTTTTTTCTACAGCTTCACTGACTGTATTAAAAACTGGCTTTCCTAAATGTGTCTGACCACCTTTTTTTGGAGTCACGCCACCTACCAAATTAGTACCGTAGGCAATAGCTTGCTCTGAATGAAATGTACCGTGGGCCCCGGTAAATCCTTGACAAATTAATCTTGTATTTTTGTTTACTAAAATAGACATTATTATTTTGTCACCTCGACAATTTTTTTAGCTGCTTCGGCTAAGTTATTTGCTGATATGATCTTTAATTTTGAATCTTTTAAAATCTCTTTTCCTAATTCCACATTAGTTCCAGCTAGCCTAACTACTAATGGTACCGATAAATTAGTTTCTTTTGCAGCATCAACTACCCCTTGGGCAAGAACATCGCATTTCATAATTCCTCCAAATATATTAATTAAAATTCCTTTAACGTTTTTATCTGAAAGTATAATTTTAAATGCAGCAGATACTTTTTCCTTTGATGCCCCGCCTCCTACATCAAGAAAATTTGCAGGTTCTGACCCGTATAATTTAATAATGTCCATAGTTGCCATTGCTAATCCTGCTCCATTGACCATACAACCAATCTTACCATTTAATTTAATATAGGATAGTCCGTGTTTGCTCGCTTCTGTTTCGGTAGAATCTTCTTCATTTAAATCTTTCAGAGATAAAATGTCGGGATGTCTATATAATGCATTGTCATCAAAGCTAATTTTTGCATCAAGACATAATATTTTCTCATCCTTTGTTAAAATTAAAGGATTAATTTCTATAAGATTTGCGTCCTTTTCAATTAAAACTTTATAAATGGATTGAATTAAATCATTTGCATGTTTTTGTAATTTTTTAGGTAAAGAAAAAGGTCGCAATATTTTTTCAACATTTTCTTTAGTAACTAATTTAGATAAGTTCATTTTTACTGTAATTATTTTATCTGGGTTTTTTTTCGCGACATCTTCTATATTAACTCCTCCTTCGGAACTAGAAATAAAAGCAATTTTTGAACTTGATCTATCAATCAAACAAGATAAATAAAATTCTTTTGAAATATCACAAGTCTCCTCCAGATATAACCTTTTAATTTCTCTACCTTGTGGTCCAGTTTGATGAGTTACTAATTTTTTTCCAAATAATTTTTTGGCTTGATCTTTTAATTCATCAGGTCCACTTACTATTTTTATTCCACCAGCTTTTCCTCTTCCTCCTGCATGGATTTGGGCCTTTAAAGCTATTTTGTTTGTTTTTAATTTTTTTAAAGCTTTATCTATTTCATTTAGTGAAAATATAACAACACCATTTGGAATATTAATATTGAATTTTTTTAAAATTTCTTTTGCCTGATGCTCGTGAATATTCATTTAATTTCGTCACATTTTTTTAATTGAAAACTATTTAGCATTTCAGATATTTTTATTTCTTCAAAACAGTTTTTATCAATATAATCATAAATGATCGAATTTTGTTGAGGATAGATCATATAAATAACATCAATATTGTTATTTTTTATAAGGTTTATTAATAAATTTTTATAATTAATAAAATGCCTGCTGTTTTTTGAAGGATAATCTGTTCCATCAGATATGTACCATCTACTTGGAGAAAAAAGTTTTTCATTCAAAACACTTGAGAAAAAAGAATAGTTAGTTATTACCATTTTAGTGCGGCCATCACCCTCTAGGTGTAGCTTTATTTGATTTAGCGCCGCTATTTCTTCAGAGGGTTTATTTTTATAATCAGGCGTAATCCATTTCAAACCAATAAATTTTTTATCAATTTCTTGACCATTAGAAGCCAATTCAAAATTTGCATAGGTTAATTCATGAAATTTTCTATTTTCATTAAATCTAATATGGTATTTGACAACCGCAAATAGACAAATCAAAATTAAAATCACGGACACAAACTTTGTTTGTTTTGATTTATATAAATTTAAATAAATATGTGAAAATGCAAATAAAATAGGAATTAAGAAAAAAATTAATGTCTGATTATTAGTTAAAATTTGATGAATAATAAAAGCTGATGTAGATAAAACTAAAGACAAAAAGTAATAAAAATTCCTGCTCTTAAAATATCCAGCTTCGAAAAAAAAATTTTTTAAATTTATAAAAAATAAAGGAATAAGTGCAATATATATAAATTTGAAATGACCTACGAAGCCTCTAAAAGTAAAAAAAAAATTTTCAAATCTTTCTGATCCAATGCTTTGTGGATACAAAATATACTGATTTAAAAAAGAAGAGAAGCTAATCCCCTGAAATTTTCCAAAAATCAATAAAAATAAAACCAAAAAGATAAAGCTTGAAATAGAATATTTTAACCAAATTAATTTTTTTTCAAATAATGAGTAAGTAGTTAGAATTAAAATTGCAGATAAAATCACATAAGATGAAGGAACTTGTTTTGATAAAAATCCAAATACAAAAAATATAGGTAGCAAAATCCAGAATATTTTTTTTTCAGTCTTTATTCCTAAAATTAAACTATAAATTCCCAATAAAGAAAAAAAAGCGGAATGATGATCAACAAAAGGCGTCCCACTTACAGGGTAAGCAAGTATAGAAAAAAATAACGAATAAACGAAGCTATAATAAATATTAAGATTAAAATTAATTAAAACAAAAAAAGTGGCCAAAGTTAAAATGGCATTTATTAACGATGCATGTAAAACATAACTTTGCCAGGTTACCCCAAGAAAATAAAAAAAAATAGCTTGGAAATAATCAACAAGAGGCCCCGAGACAATCCAATAATCTCTGAAAGGATATTCACCCAATAAAATCCTAAAACCTGTATCAAAATGAGCAAAACTATCAGCGGGAAAAATACCTCTGTTCCCATAATATTGATTAATTAATAATGCAAAAAGAAAAAGGAAAATTGTAAAAAAGTTTTTTTTATTAAATATAATATTGTTTTTCATTAAAAAATATATTAAGTAAAATTAAATTTATTATAAAAAAAATAAAAATTAATTTGCTAAATTTTTATCTATTTTAACCGCCGCCTCAAAAAGTTCTCTTACAGCTTTAATTGATAAATCAAAATTAGCCTTTTCTTCTTTACTTAACGATAGTTCAACTATTTTTTCTATACCTTTGCTGCCTATAATAACTGGAACACCCGCATAAATATTATTTATTCCATATTCGCCGTTTAAATAAGCTGCGCAAGGTAAGGTTTTTTTTAAATCTTTAATATATGATTCAGCCATCTCAATTCCTGAGGCTGCTGGTGCGTAAAATGCTGAAGCTTTTTGCAATAACTTTCCTATTTCAGCTCCTCCTTTACGCGTTCTTTCAATAATTGGTTCTAGTTTTTCTTTTTTAATCATTTGATTTAACGGTTTACCATTTATTTTGGTTTGATTAGTCATTGGAACCATAGTATCTCCATGTCCACCTAAAACCAATGAATTAATATTTTTTACTGGAACCTCAAGTTCCCTTGAAAGGAAATATTTAAATCTTGAAGAATCTAATATGCCAGCCATCCCTACGACCATATTTGTTGGAAAACCAGAATATTTTTGTAACGCCATAACAATTACATCCAAAGGATTTGTAATACAAATTACAAAAGCATTGGGAGAGGTATTTTTTATACCTTCGGCTACTTGCTTTATTATTTTTAAATTTGTTCCTAGCAAATCATCTCTGGACATTCCGGGTTTTCTTGTCATTCCTGCTGTAATAATAATAACATCTGAATTTTTAGTATCTTCATAGTTGCTTGTTCCTTTAAGATTAATGTTAGAACCACTAATTGATGTTGATTGAGCTATATCCAAAGCCTTACCTTTGGCTAAACCTTCGGCTACATCGAAAAGCACAACATCTGCAAGTTCTTTTATACTTATAAGATGAGCCAACGTTCCGCCAATCATTCCCGCTCCTATTAAAGAGATTTTTTTTTTCATAAAAATTAATTAAGTACTGGCATAACAAATTCAGGATCTGATGCTATTCCTTTAGGCCATTTTGCAGTTATAGTTTTTAGCTTTGTATAAAATCTAACTCCTTCCGGACCGTGCATATGCTGATCACCAAATAATGATTTCTTCCAACCTCCAAATGAGTGATAAGCAACAGGCACAGGTATAGGTATATTAATACCAACCATTCCAATTTTAATCTTGTTAGCATATGTTCTTCCAACATCTCCATCGCGCGTATATATACTTGTTCCGTTTCCAAATTCATGTTCATTGACTAAATTTACTGCTGTTTCAAAATCTTCTACTCTTACTACTGAAAGAACTGGACCAAAAATTTCTTCTTTATAGATTCTCATTTTTTTATCTACATTATCAAAAAGACTACCACCAATGTAAAAGCCCTTTTCATAACCTTGTAGCTTTAAATTCCTTCCATCCACAACAAGTTTAGCACCTTCCTTTACTCCAATATCAACATAACTTCTAACTTTTTCTAAATGTTCTTTTGTAACAAGTGGGCCCATTTCAGAATTCTTGTCTAATCCAGGACCAACTTTTAATGATTCAACCTTTTTTGCTAATTTACTTACCAGCTGATTTCCAATTTTACCTACGGCTACGGCTACTGACTGCGCCATACATCTTTCACCAGCTGAACCATAAGCGGCACCCATTAAACCATTAACAGCTTGATCTAGATCGCAATCGGGCATTACAACACAATGATTTTTTGCTCCTCCTAAAGCTTGAACACGTTTTTCATTTTTTGCAGCATTTTCATAAATATATTTTGCAATCGGTGTAGATCCAACAAAACTAATAGCAGCTACATCCTTGTTAGTTAATAACGCATCTACAGCTTCTTTGTCTCCATTGACTACATTAAAAACCCCATCGGGTAATCCAGCTTCTTTAAATAGCTGCGCTAATTTAATTGAACAAGAAGGATCTTTCTCTGAAGGTTTTAATACAAATGTATTACCGCAAGCTATAGCTATTGGGAACATCCACATTGGAACCATCGCTGGAAAATTAAATGGAGTAATTCCTGCGCAAACTCCCAACGGTTGTCTAATTGACCAACTATCAACATCGGTACCTACATTCTCAGTAAATTCACCTTTAAGGAGGTGTGGTATGCCACACGCAAATTCAACAACCTCCAATCCTCTTGTTAATGAACCTTTTGCATCTTCGTAAACTTTTCCATGTTCCGAAACTATAAGTTTAGTTATTTCATCTGAATTTTTTTCTATTAGTTCTTTAAATTTAAAGATCACTCTCGCTCTCTGCGCTGGTGGTTTTCTAGACCAATCCGTAAATGCATTTGAAGCTTTCTCTACTGCTAAATCTATATCTGATTTAGAAGCCAAATTTACTTCAGCTGTTTGTTCGCCAGTTGCAGGATTAAAAACTTTAGATGTCTTCTTTGAAGATCCTTTAGTTATTTTTCCATTTATAAAATGTTCGATTAAATTCATTGTTATCTAAAATGATTTAATTAAGCTTCTAGCTTGTTGCAAGCATTTTTTTAATTGAACCTATGGCCTTTGCTGGATTTAAGCCCTTTGGGCAGGAACTTGTACAATTCATTATAGTGTGACACCCATATAATTTAAGTTTATCAGCGATCATTTTTAGTCTTTCTTTTTTTTCCTCATCTCTACTATCTGATATCCATCGGTATGCTTGGAGTAAAACTGCTGGCCCTAAATAGCTCTCTCCATTCCACCAATAGCTAGGACATGAAGTTGAACAGCATGCACACATTATGCACTCATACAACCCATCAAGTTTTTCTCTGTTTTCCTTAGATTGATTAATTTCATTTTTTTGAGATTTAATTTTTGATGATTTTAGCCAAGGATCTATTGATTCATATTGTTTGTAGAGCGTGTTTAAATCTGCAACTAGATCTTTTACAACTTTTAAATGAGGTAAAGGAAAAATTCGCAATTCACCTTTTATATCTTTGTGAGATTTCATGCACGATAGCGTGTTTATACCATCCACATTCATAGCGCATGATCCGCATATACCATGAGCGCATGATTTTCTAAAAGTTAATGACGAATCGTGATCACTTTTGATTTTGTTTAAAATATCCAAAACTTTTTTTCCACATGTGTTCAAATCTACTTCAAAAGTATCTTCCCTGGGATTTTCATTTTTTTCAGGATCCCATCTATAAATGTGAACTATTTTTATATTTGAAGATCCGGTTTTGTCTTTAAAGTAATGTCCTTTTAAAATTTTAGAATTTTTTGGAAGATTAAATTGCACCATCAATAAACTCTTTCCTTGGGTGGAAAAGTTTGAACATCATTTGTCAACGTAGATAAATTTACTTTACGATATTCAATTTTAACTTCTTTTCCGTTGTGCCAACTTAAAGTATGTTTCATAAAATTTTTATCATCTCTTTTGGGAAAATCTTCCCGCGCGTGCGCCCCACGGCTTTCTTTTCTATAATAAGCTGATTCCATTGTTGTAATAGCCTGACGGATTAGATTATCAAACTCGAGAGTTTCCATTAGGTCTGTATTAAAAATCAAAGATCTATCTTTTACTAAAATAGATTCCATTCCATAAAAAGGTTTTTGAATTTCATCAACACCTTCTTTTAAAGTTTTTTCAGTTCTAAAAACTGCACATTTTGCTTGCATTGTCTTTTGCATAGACAATCTAAGCTCTGAAGTTTTGTTTGATCCATTTCCATTTCTTAATTTATCAAATCTATCCAGACACTTATCGGTTTCACTTTTAGAAATTTCATCATGCGGTGAATTTGGTTTTATTAATTCTACAGCTCTTTTAGCTGCTGATTTACCAAAGACCACCAGATCTGTTAACGAGTTCGATCCTAATCTATTTGCTCCGTGTACTGACACGCAAGCAGTTTCGCCGATAGCCATCAATCCTGGTACAGTTTTATCACTTCCGTTTAAAGTTATAACTTCAGCTTTATAATTAGTTGGTATTCCTCCCATATTGTAATGCACTGTTGGAACAACTGGAATTGGATCTTTGGTTACATCTCGATGTACAAAAGTTTCAACAGACTCGGATATACCCGGTAAACGACTTTCTATAATTTTCGGATCTATATGGTTAATGTGTAAATGAATATGATCTTTATTTTCTCCTATTCCTCTACCTTCGTTAATTTCTATTGCCATTGATCTACTAACTACATCTCTAGACGCAAGATCTTTAGCTTTTGGTGCATATTTTTCCATAAAACGTTCACCTTTAGAATTTACTAAATAACCACCTTCCCCTCTAACTGCTTCCGAAATTAAACATCCAATGCCATAAAGGCCTGTTGGATGAAATTGAACAAATTCCATATCTTGCAATGGTAATCCAGCCCTTAAAATCATTCCGTTTCCGTCTCCAGTGCAGGTATGAGCTGCGGTGGCTGAATAATAAATTTTTCCATAACCTCCAGTAGCTAAAATTGTAATATGTGATCTAAAGCGGTGAATCGTACCATCATTTAAATTCCAAGCCATTACACCCTTGCACTCACCATTTTTCATTAATAAATCTAAAGCGAAATATTCGATAAAAAATTCTGTCTTATGTTTTAACGCTTGACCGTAAAGAGTATGCAATATTGCATGTCCAGTTCTGTCAGCTGCAGCACAAGTTCTTTGTATTGGTTCATTGCCATAATTTTTAGTCATACCTCCAAAAGCTCTTTGATATATTTTTCCCTCTTTAGTTCTGCTGAATGGAACTCCATAATGTTCTAGTTCAATGACTGCTTCTGGAGCATTTTTACATAAATATTCTATACAATCTTGATCTCCTAAATAGTCGGACCCTTTCACCGTATCGAACATATGCCAGCGCCAGTCATCTTCTCCAGCATTACCAAGTGCTGCAGAAATTCCACCTTGAGCTGCAGCAGTATGACTTCTAGTTGGGAATACTTTTGAAATACAGGCAGTTTTTAAACCGGATTCGCTTAATCCAACAGCTGCGCGCAAACCAGATCCTCCCGCTCCTACGACCAACACATCATACTCATGATCAACTATATTATATGCATTCATTAGATTTTATATATTAATAAAATTAAAACAATTACTGGGATTATTATACTAGATATTAGAACTAAAATATTTGCGACATCTTTGATTTTTTTATTATGAATGTAATCTTCAAAAATCTCACCTAAGCTAATTTTAGCATGAAAAAAACCAACAAAAAATACTATGATTGTTAAAATTTCAAATATTGAGTATTTAAAAAAATATATAGCTTCTGAATAATTTTGGGTTGAAAGTGAAATCAATGAAAAATAAAGCCAAACATATATTGGCACTAAAATTATAGCGCTTACTCTATGTAAAACCCATTTCCGTGTTTCTTTCATCTAAATAAAACCTCTTGCAAGTAACCAAAATATAATTGTTAGAACTAAAGAAAAAACAATAACAATTATCCCAGAAATATTTGCAACCTTAATTTCAAATCCATAACCAAGATCCCAGGCTAAATGCCTTATACCGCTTAATAAATGAAAAATCATAGACCAAGCAAATCCAATTAAAATATACCTTCCATAAAAAGAATTAATTTTTAATAAAAATAATTCATAATGACTTTCGCCAAAACTCAAAATTATTAGCCAAAAAAATATAAAAATTAGTGCAATTAAATTTATAACACCAGAAATTCTATGTGTTATTGAAAGCAAAGATGAAATATGCCATCTATAAATTTGTAGATGAGGTGATAATGGATTTTTAGAATCACTCATTATTTAGTTAATATATTTTTTAATCAAAACATTTGCAATTTGAACAGCATTAAGAGCGGCTCCTTTAAGCAAATTATCTGATACTATCCACATATTTATAGAATTTTTTTTCGTATTATCATCTCTTATTCTTGAAATATAAGTTAAATGGTCACCAGCAGATTCGGCTGGAGTAATATAACCTCCATCTTTAGTTTCATCCACAACTTTACAACCTGGAGCTTTTTTTAAACATTCTCTGATTTTTTTTGAATCAACGTTAGAATCAAATTCTATATTAACAGACTCTGAATGACCAACAAATACTGGAACTCTAACACATGTAGCGGTTAACAGTATGTTTGAATCCAAAATTTTTTTTGTTTCCACAGTCATTTTCCATTCTTCTTTTGTATATCGATCTTCCATAAAGGAATCGATATGTGGAATAACATTAAAGGCTATTTGTTTTGTAAAGTTTTTTGGATTAATTTTTTCTTTATTTAAAAACTTTTTACTTTGTTCTACCAATTCATCCATTTGAGCATTTCCTGCTCCTGATACTGATTGGTAAGTTGAAACAATTACTCTTTTAATTTTAAATTGCTCATGCAAAGGCTTTAAAGCTAAAACTAATTGAATAGTAGAACAATTAGCATTTGCTATAATATTTTTGTTTTTATAATTTTTTAAAGTATCAGCATTTACTTCCGGAACTACCAAGGGAATATCTTTATCCATTCTAAAATGTTTTGAATTATCAATCACAATTGTTTTTTTTGCAGCAATTGGTGCCCATTTTTCTGCTATAGCACTCCCTGCGGAGAAAAAAGCTATTTTAACTTTTGAAAAATCAAAATCACTTAATCCAACTATAGAATATGTTTTGTTTTTAAAAATAATTTTTTTTCCAATGCTTTTGTCAGAAGCAATAAGATACAATTGACTAAACTCAAAATTTAGTTTTTCTATAACTTCTAAAATTTTTCTACCGACGTTTCCTGTCGCTCCAACAATTGCTATATTCATATAAGTTAAAGTATTACTATTGTTTTGTGACCAATTCTAGACTAATGGCAAATCGCAAACTGAACCTTTGCTTTTTTTACCATTTAACTCTAATTCAAAAGTAGTTTTTTTATCCCAAAATTCTTTTTTTATCATCGCAATTCCTACTACTTTTTTAAAATTAGGTGAGTAAACAGCAGATCTTAAATGACCTATTAAACTTTTCCCATTTTGCAGAGGTTTTTCCTCCATTATTTCAATTTTATCAAGATCTATTTTTACCGCCATGAGCTTTCTTTTAATTCCTCCTTTTGAAATTTGAGCTAAAGCTTTTTTTCCTAAATAATTAATATCAGATTCTATATCTATATATTGATCAAATCCGCATTCAAAAGGATTGTCACCATTGTCAAAATCATTTCCATATGACAAAAGTCCACTCTCGATTCTTTCTATTAAGTTGGGGCAGCCTGGTTTTATATTAAATTCTTTTCCCGCTAAAAAAAGTTCATCATACAAATTTAAGCCTGCTTCTCTATCTTTTACATAGACTTCAAATCCACCTTGTTTAGACCAACCTGATCTTGCTATAAAAAATTTATTCCCTTTGAAAGTAAAATAGTCAAAACTAAAAAATTTAAGTTTATTAATTTTTGGACCCAAAACTTTTTCCATCAACTTAAATGATTTTGGTCCTTGAACTGCCAGTATATTTACATCTGGTTCACTGACTTCCACTTGTAGCTTTAAACCACTTGCTAGCCCTTTCGCATAAAGTCCAACGTCTGAATCCGCTAAAGATATCCACCACTTATTTTCATCTAATTTAAGAATGATAGGATCATTTATCATTTTTCCTTGTTCATCTATTATTGGAGCATAGTAACATCTTCCAACTTTAGACTTTGAAAGATTTCTGCAAGTCATCAATTGAACTAATTTTGCAGAATCTTTTCCTATTATTTGAACCTGTCTTTCGGCTGCAACATCCCAAACTTGAACATATTTCTTTAAGTGAAAATATTCTTTCTCCGTACCTTCAAAGGCTGCTGGTAAAAGCATATGATTGTAAGTCGTGTAGGCGGTTAGGCCTTGATCCTCTATTCTACTAGAAAAAGGAGTTCCTCTTAAACGTCTTGCTTTTGCAATATAAAATTTTTTCATAATTATTATTTATGATTTTTTTGTAAAAAATTTTTTACAATCTCTCTCATTTCAAAAGCTTTTTCAAATATAATCATGTGGCCACATTCTTTCAGCACTTCTAATTTAGAATTTTTAATTCTTTCAGACATTTTTTTTCCTTTTTCTAATGGGACCATCTTATCTTTATCTCCTAATATACAAAGTGTAGGACAATTAATATTTGTGGCAGCTTTTAAACCATTCTTGTAATCATTGCATGCTCTAAGATCTACCGCCAATCCTTCTTGAACGACTCTTGGAGAGTTAATAATTTTTTGAACTGGATTTCCTCCAATAAATTTTTTAACACCTTCGTAACCCCATTTCATCATAAGCTCAACTGATTTCATGTCTCCTCCGTCTGCATAATCAATTAATGCTGGATTAACTGGTAATTCATAAGATCCACCAACAAGGATTAGGCTCTTAATTAATTTTGGAAAACAAGAAGCAAATTCAAGTCCAACCAAACAACCTTGTGAATGACCCATAAAAGAAATTTCATTAATTTTTAATTTTTCCATAGATTTTTTAATCCACTCAGATATTTCTTTTATTGATTTTATTGCGGGTCCTTCTGAGTTTCCGTGTCCTGGTAAATCTAGAGATAGAACGCTGTAGCCTTTTGTTGCTAAAAATTGTTCATGCAAAGACCAAACTATGTGGGTAAGTCCACTACCATGTATCAAAACAATTACTGGTTTACTGACATCGAAGTCTAATCCACCAGTAGATGCAAAAACATCTTTTTGGTCTACTTCGAAATTCAGTTGATCTCCTTAGCTTTCTTTCTTAAT
>Ga0066836_10000758_pt1 | contig 16355 bp, 13 predicted proteins | sample ETNtaG_18_FD_71568 | JGI IMG/M metagenome (GOLD analysis project Ga0066836, IMG submission 71568) | Marine microbial and viral communities from oxygen minimum zone, Eastern Pacific Ocean - ETNP201302SV91 | ecosystem: Environmental > Aquatic > Marine > Oceanic | place: Pacific Ocean: Eastern...
TATTCCGGGGGCTACCCCGTTTGCGAGCCGTCCGACCCGCAACCAGTATTTGAACGGAATGCTATTGATTACGTTGGCAGTGGGGCGCATTCAAGTTTCTACTCCTTCTGGAGTGGTCGTGGGCCTGCATGGAGGGGAATGGCGAATATTTGCTAGCGCAGTTGACGAAAGTCTAGTGATTGAGGACGCGCTCAGTTGGTTGAGTGGGGGGGAATGTGAGGTAATTGTCCAGAAGGAGGCCTCAACTTTGGGAGCGCCCATGCAGACGATTATAGTGAAGTTGGGGTCAAAACAGGCCTTACTGTCATTGGGGATGTTGGATAAAGAATCGATTAGATTGATGCTGAATTCTGGACTAGGTTCGCGTATTGACGATGACAAGTTCCTTCACGTCAGACTCAGTCTTGCTCATCTTGTTCGAGGACGTGGAATATTAGCTCATAATAGTGAAGATCCGGTTGCCAAGGGGAAGTTCAAGTTGGAGGTATATCCCGGCCAAATCCCAATTGATGTAGCAGAGAATGTTTTAGAGGGGTTGATTGAAAATTGACGCAAGTATTCATATGCAGATTACTTACAGTGCTTCATTGATATGACGCACGTAGTAACAAGTGCATGTGTGAGCTGCAAATACCAAGATTGCGTTCATGTTTGCCCAGTAGAAGCATTTAGGGAAGCCGAAGAATACCTGGTAATAGATCCAGACGAGTGCATTGACTGTGCAGCTTGCATTCCAGAGTGCCCCACTGAGGCAATCTATGCTGATAGCGACTTACCAGATGAGGAAATGGATTGGTTGGAGAAAAATGAAGCAGAAGCGCCGGATCTACCAATTGCTGAGGGAGATTCTCCCGTTCTGGCAGACTAGATTCAAAGGGTCCGATTGACATATAGGTTCTTCAATACGAGCCTAGAGGAATGCGCATGTCCCAAAGGGTTGAGCTCAGCAGTATGAGGCACGGTACAGAGCTTCTGAAGAGGGGCTTTGCGAAGATGCAGGAAGGTGGTGTCGTTATGGACGTGGTTACTCCTGAGCAAGCTCATGTCGCAGAAGATGCTGGTGCAGTTTCTGTAATGGCCCTAGAGAGAGTTCCAGCAGATATCAGATCTTCCGGTGGAGTGGCAAGGATGAGCCATCCCAAACTAATCAAAGAGATAATTGAAACTACGAGTATTCCAGTCATGGCCAAGGCCAGGATTGGACACGATGAAGAGGCCAGAGTTCTTGAGGCCCTTGGTGTCGATATGATTGATGAGTCTGAAGTGCTTACTCCTGCAGATCCATTCTACCACATTGCCAAGGATGACTTCACAATTCCATTCGTTTGTGGATGTACCAGTCTTGGAGAAGCAGTAAGGAGAATAGCCGAGGGTGCTGCGATGATTAGGACAAAAGGGGAGGCTGGTACTGGAAATGTTGTGAGTGCAGTGAAGCATGCTCGACTTCTCTCAACAGAGATTGAGACTGTAAGGAATATCGACAAAGGGAGAGATGAGATTGTTGAAACCATCCTTGGAGGATACAAAAGACTAGAGGAGTCATCGGAGATAGGGGCTATGGTTGAGATAACCCCCTTCGGGGACATCGATTCAATGAGGCAAGAAGTCGCAACCGTTCTAGATGAGGTTGCAGAATTGGGGCGTCTTCCAGTGGTAACTTTCTCGGCAGGAGGAATTGCTACGCCTGCTGATGCAGCACTAATGATGAAACATGGTATGGACGGAATTTTCGTCGGTTCTGGTATCTTCAAAAGTTCTGATCCGAAACAAACTGCTGAGGCTATAGTCCTTGCAACGCATCACTTCGAAGATTCCAATGTAGTTGCAGAAGCATGTGAAATGGTGGGAGAGGCAATGCCGGGGCTCGAGATAGATAGTCTGGAGGTGAGGATGGATGAGCGAGGTTGGTGACTACCTCTTACCGCCTCGAGAAGTACCTAGTTTCCTCGAAACCCTCTTCGACTTCTGATTTACTCTTGCTGAATCTCCATCACCATCGCTTGAGCCGATTCCTCCGAATCTTATTGAGCCACTTTCAAGTAGCTTCTCAGTTAATGATTCTGCGAGCTCTTCGTTTTGATCTGGTCCCCTTAGAGACTGTCTGACTGAATTATTATGGTCCTTAACAAGCCTATCCCTTTCCTCGTGCTGAGAACGAATCTCTCCACGGATCTCGTTAACCTTTGAGAGTAGTTCGACAACTCCCTGGTGTGCCTCATCGGCCTTGCCCCGCTCCTCCAAGAATAGGGCATGTAGTCTATCCCCCTCTCCCCTGAGGAAGTCCCTCTCCTCGAACATTGGCTTAATTTCACTCCAAATCTCATCTGCTAAGCTATTTTGCTCAAGCATAAGCTTGTGTTCGTTATCGGCTTCTGCCCTCAATCTCTGGATTGACTCGTCCATATCGTTCAAGTCTATGGAGACGATTCTTTGCTGCTCGACGTGCGGAATTAGCTCGTCTCGTCTTGAAATTAATGACCGAAGTTTCTTGATGAGAGAATTTTCCTTCTCCAGTGATAAAGTTCCATCGGTCATTATTCGATCCTCGATCTTCTCTATCTCTCCGACGGTCTCCGAAAGCTGGATCACTACCGACTTTCCGGGCCCTTGCTCCCTCTTACCCTTCTTGCGAGAGAGAATCTCCCTTATGGTCTGTTGAATTTCATCACGGCTAGCTTGGTGAATCTTTGCTTGGGTGCGAACTTTCTTCTGGTCTTCCATCCTCGATGTAATCGTTTCTTGGACTTCGTTCCTTCTGTTTTGTGCCGAGTTACGCTGGTCTGCTGCTCTCTTTGCAGACTCGTTGTGAGAATCTCTCTGTCCGCGGACCCTACTGAGCTTTGACTCCATTGCGTGTAGCCTTGTACGTAGATCGTCGTCGTCCCCATCGTCAATATTCATGCAAATGGGACTAGTCCCCCCTTATTGAAGAGAACTAAAGACCAAGTAACCTTGCTGCAAATGGTAAGATTGGGGAAATTACAGCAAGAGCGGCCCCTAACATGAACACTGCACCTGTAGTCATCCTAAGTCGTGTAAAGAGGTCAGAACGAACTTGCGAAGTTAGAACCTTGCCTGAAATGAGATTTCCAGATGAGTCCTCGAGCCTGACTGTCACAGTAGCGTCACCCATTGAAGAAGGAATCAATGTCTGCCAGACAATTCGCGACTTGGTCATCGAAGTTGCCATCAACTCATAAGTTTCCATGCCCAGAATAGATCCATCAGAATGTGGCTCTGCCCTGAGGCGATACTCACACTCATTTGGACGGAAGTCAGGAGTTTGGACTCTGAGGATTAGATCCTGGCTGTCTTCGGTCTGATTAAGTACGTATGCGAATAAGTTTGCTTGCCCAAGAGTGAGATTTTCCATGTCTACATCGAACCAGATTCCATTATTTGATTGGGATGAGAGGTGCATCCTCAACCTGTCATTTAGGCGGAAGAAAGGTGCACAACGATCTCTAGCATGCATCAATAGACGGTCCAGCGTCTCTTCCCCCAATTCAGGATGATTGATAATCTGTTCAATGGTTTGGGAATCTACCAATTTCCCCAGAGCATGATGGAATTCGTCTTCTTCTATCAATCCTGAGCGGAACATGTCGAGTACCTGGAGAAGGTACTCCTGCAGATCTGAAAGCTTCACACCTTTACGCAGATTTGAATTGAATGAGGAAACATACTTGGAGAAGCGAACGGCCAACAATGGGTCGACATGGGATTTGATTACATCTGTGAACGGCATATTCAGTAATGCTGGGTGCATTGGTGGAGAGAATGCCTCCAGTAAACCCCAAGGCTCGACGGTATTGAATCTAGGCCTATTGGAAACCATGTAGACACTGTGTCCTGACAAAAGTGCACCTGTCGATAGTGCAATTAGAACGGGGATTCCCTCGTTATTTGAGGGAAAAATCAGATCCAAACCAAGTAATGACGTGGAAAAAATCATCAATGTTGTAGTAAGATTGAGTTGGTAAGCTGCACCGTCGATAACTGCTCGCATCTCACTGTAACCGTGGGAGCTGCGAAATGTTATCCCAGTAGAGACTATTTCCTCAGTTTCAATCTGAAATATACGTCTTGTAACCCACATCATGTAGTGTAGGATAAACAACAGTAAGAGGTCAGCAACCATCAGCACAAGTGACAACAAGTAAACAGACTTTGAGAAATTGAGATCAAAGAATAGTTCCTGCACCCCCTCCTGCCACCAATCTGGATCTGATCCCCTATACGACTGTGCGAGGCCAAAGAGAAAAACCACTACAATTGGCAGGAATAGTATTAGTCGGGCCCCTCTGCTAATCAGCAGATCATCAATTCCTGCTAGTATGGTCTCCCTAATTTTTAGATTTTTCTTGATATCTGATTCGTCGGATTTGGACTTCTCCTTTACTATTTCATTGATAATGGGTGCTGCCGGAGTATCTGACTCTAAAGCTGCGACCATCGAGTCAATGTCATTATCCAATCCTTTGAGTTTTGTATTCTCATTATCCAATGACATTATTTCAAACCCCTTCTGATCTGATTCGAGCCAGTATCTTCATTGAAAGGCTATCAGATAAATTAATCATTTTCCCTTCACTGATTGCTACACCATCTTTGATTGAAACCACTGAGTCTACTCCGAGCCCACATTCTTGGATAGTGACGGATTCGACCTCATTTGCAATAATCAACTCAATCACGGCAGATGCTCCCTCGGGAATTCGTGCTAGGGGCAAGAGAGTACCAATTCCCAGTGTTTCAAAATCACGTTCAATAGAAGGGATTCGATTTCCTTCGGTTGTTTTTTCAGGATAACCAAGAAAACGATCTAGGGTTTCCTCTAATTCGGTGTCTATTGCATGCTCCATCTTACATGCAACCCCTTTCACGTCACCGTTGAATCCAATCACATCTGCCAGAAGAACCTCTAGAAGGCCCTCTCTTCTTTTTATTCGAGCAGCTAGGTGAAATCCCTCAGTAGTTAGGCGACAGCCACGATATGGTATATGAGTAACCATTTCCCGTTGGGTGAGTCGTTGTACCATTTCAGTAACAGAAGCAGCACTAACCCCCATCAATTCTGCAATTTGGTTTGTCTTTACAATAGCGCCTGGGGTATCGGAGTGAACCTCGAAAATAGTCTTCAAGTACATTTCCTCTATATCGCTGAAGTCAGGCATCTCATATCCCCTCGGCCTCTGCCATGAAATGAGTCTTGCATACTGGGCACCTAGACATTACCGGCCTATTCTCCATCTTTACCCTCAAGGCCTGGTCACAGTCAGGACAATTGAGTGTATCCTCGGAGGTTCGTACAACTGGATGAGGATGATTTTCTGACTCTCCGACAACGAATTCCATAGTGCAAGATGGGCAACGAACGCCTCCGGCATGATCATGGGGGACCATCAAGCGTTGATCACAATAAGAGCATTGAATCTCCTTCTTTTCCTGCCTTGAAATGGTCTCTATTGATTCCTTAGTTTCACGAAGTCGAAGATCAGATGTGGATGGAGTCCTATTGGATATTGCTCGCCAAACTAATGTGCCAATTAGGATTGTTAATACGCCCCCTAGAGCGCCGAAACCAGCTGCAACTATGTCGAATGGGAGTTGCAGACCTTGATCATCTAGATTAGTTTCTACGGAGTAATAGCTAGAGACTGTAACTCCGCTGGTAGACCACTGGACCTCTAATTCTACTCGTTCGGTTTCTGGCCAATTAGGTATAGAAATGTCGGTAGTGACCTTTGATCCCGGCATCACAGATTGGACTTCAGTTTCAGCGAGAATTGTTAGATCGGATGACATCAGGACCCTAACTTTACCAGAATGAGCCTGATTTTCTCCTGAATTTTCAAGTGATATTGAGGCCATTGTCTTGCTACCAGGAGTAGGGTTATTGGGATTAAATATGGCCTCTATTGTGATTGAAGATTTTTCCACAATTGGTTCCTGAACACTCTCTTGTGATACATTCGCAGACTCCGGTGACGGTTGCCAACCAATAGGTATCGCTTCAATGATAATGGTGTCTGCAGAGGGGTGTCCGAGATGGAAGTTTATCGTTCTCCTTCCCGGATCAGCTTCCAACTCAATCGATTGAAGATATTGGGGTAATCCTTGAGAGGAAGAAGATGCTGCAAGAGTAATTTCCCTAGACCTGCCATCAGAAAGGTAGATTGAAGCCTCGATATTCAAACCATCGGTGTTTGTCCAGTCAATAGACTGCAGAGACAATTGGAGTAATTGACTGGGAGATACCTCTATTGAGAGATTTCCTTCAAAGGGAAAATTATCTGGAACCCCCTCAACAGATAGCCACCAGTGTAGATTGTTTGGTCCAGAAGAAGTTAGTATGAAGGATACAATTACCTCCCTAGTTGAGCCGGGAGAAATCAGCACATATTCGCCTTGAAATTCCACCTCATCACTTTCAGATGAAATATGCAGAGATACCGAGGCTGTGGAGTTCCCAGAATTAGTAACCATTACAGATGCTCCAAGGGGATCTCCGACATGAGCAGGCTCTCCAGAAATCGCTAATCCTGAGCCTCCCGAAGTAGTGAAATTTACAGAATTGTTGGATCCGTCGGAGTGATATGCAACTTTTTGAGTCGCATCGAGGGAATGGGAGTAGGGTGAAAAAGATCCAAAACAAGGCATCATTAGTAGCATGAGAGAGGCACAAAACATTTTGCCAATCGAGACTCTCATGAAGTCGGCCTGAACAGGCATCGTATCAATCAAACCCAGAAAAATGTCCAGCATAGGGCTATAATGGATGTATTTCCTCGGGCGGAAACGCAATGGACACTGAAGCACTGTTACGGGTAGAGCCAAGTGAGCTAGCCTCCGCACTTCTAAATAGAAGGCGTGCACTCAAAGAGAGTCTACCTGACGTGATTAGAAACCTAGAGGCGGAAGAAGACTCCCTGACTCCCAAGGTTGAGAGGTTGAGGAAGTTTTTTGAAGATTCGAATAGAAAAGTTGCAGAGTTCAAGAAAGATAGGGACGAGAATCAGAAGCTTGCTGGAATACTGATTCCACGAGTAAAGGAGATCAGAGAATCTCTGATAAAATCAGGAGGGATGATTAGCCTTGATCCGAAATGGAAGAAGAAAAGGTTGCTCGAGCAGATTGAGGAAATTGAGGATATGATTCAGACGACGGCGCTTGATCATAAAGCTGAGAAGAAGCTCCTCGAAAAGAGGAGGTCGCTAATTGCTGAGAATGACAAGTGGGTCAAAGATAGAAAGGACTCCAATCCAGAGATGTCCATCTACCTAGAAAAGAACCGAAAGATGTCTGATCTATTCAAGAATGCTGATAAGTCTCATTCAAAGATGATTGATGCCGTATCAAAGGCTCAACCACAATATCAGAAGTTGGCCGGTGCATCTGAGGAGTTGAAGGAGATAAAGAGTCAACTAGATCGTGCTAGGGAGTTACTTTCTCAAAGCGATCGTGCAATTGCACATTGGGAAAGGAGATTGGAGGACGGTTTTGGAGACGTTGGGCCGGGGTTTCGGGACCTCCTTAAAGCCAGAAGAATCGTTGAGAAGGGGGGTCAATCTTCTTTCGCAAAAAAGTCCCAAGGGGAGAAAAAATCTAGAAAACCGGTGGGTGATGAGGAATGAGCAAATCTCACGGCACCAATAAGTGGGGGGATCTTGAGGAGTTGGATGCCGATGAGATAAGGAGAGTCATGGATGAAAAGAAGGTATTGTTGCGTTCTCTTGAGACTCAGACTAGGGATCTGCAATCCGAGCGAAAGGAACAGATCCATATTGTGAAAACTTTGAGATCCGCAATTGTTGGATTTGAAAACTCAGATTCTGGAAGGAAAAAGTTACTTGCTGAATTCCACGTTTCCAGAAAGGAGTCGCAAAAGCATAGGCAGAGAAGGGATGCCATCAACGAATGTATTCCACCACCATCAAAAATTCTTGAAGAATGGTTGAACGAAACCTATGAATCTTTGACAAGAATAGACAATGATCTGACGACAGTGCCAATGCTAAATCCAGAACTCTCCGCATTCAGCCGATTCTTCGAAATTCAAGTATCAATCGTCAAAAAGAGAGAAGCAGAGAAAGCACATTCGAAGTATATTGGCAGAGTTAGCGAGATGAAGGAGATTTCCGCCAAACTAGATCGGAACAAACAAGAGTCTGACAAAGTAGTTTCCGAACTAATTGAGACTGTTGAAATAGAAGAGGATAAAGTTAGCAGGAAGGAGATTCGTAGGATTAGCAAGAGGATCTCTACCATTGATAATATTATCGAAGTTCTGAAGGATGATTTGAGGAAAGAGCGAAAGGAGTTGAAAAGAATACAGAAATTCACTAGGATTTCCTCAACTAGAAGGGGGGTTTCCAGCATTGAAGATATTCGTGGAATAGCTGCCAAGGGGGGTGCACTAAGTACGGAAGAGTTGGGTGCATTGTTAGAGTCTGGTGGTTTTTCATCAATCTCAGAAACAAAAATTGGTGAAAGTGGAGAGGAAACTAAGTCCCCTAAGACGGTGAAGAAAGTAAGAAAGATTGGCGTCTCCAGGAGAGGTAGCAGACAAGGAAGATTAGCCAGTCGCAGGGAATAAAGGGCAATAATTTCGGTATTCCTTAAATGGGGGCCCAAATTGGGAAGGTTAGAGGGTCGTCTTTGGAGTTCAATCAATCGAATTTTGGAGCAGTTTTTGAAGAAAAAACTGAATCAGTTAGTAAGAAATTATCTAATTTCAAAAACCAACGTGATGATCTAAACACCGAAGTTAGGGGAAAGTTGGACAAGAGGAACGAAATCAATAGCCAAGTTAAGGAATTAATCACTGAAGTACAGAAGCAAAAAGCACTTCGGAACGAAGCAAATGGGAAAGTTGCTGAATTAAGGAAGGTCAGGCTTGAGAAGACGAACCAGTTGAAGGTGATACGAAACAAACTTAGGAATTCTACAGAGAAAATCGATCAGGACCATAATAAGAAAAAGAAAGGGCCGAGCTCTAGAAAAATCAAAGAGCAGATGAATAAACTAGAATGGAGGCACCAGACGGGTCAGATAAGCCCGAGCAAGGAGAAGGGTTTCTTTTCCACGATGAAAAGGTTGCAAACCGAATTCAATAGCCTAAAACGAAAAGAAAGTGAAAGTAACTCTGCTGTCCTTAAGGAAGTAAGACAGGCAGAGAAGAGGCAACAAAAGGCACATGACGCAGTAACTGAGGCATCGGAGAAATCGGAAGAAGCTCATTCTCTGATGATGGAACTATCTAACGAGGTGGACAGGCTAAGAGGATTGGCAAATTCAGAGCATATGGGCCTAACTTCGACAAAGGGGGATGCGGATGATTTACATAACAAATACATTATCTCCCTCAGGTGCATCCATTCTATGCAAGATATTCTGAAGATATCTGGGTCAAAGAAGGAAAAAGATTTGGAAAGGGTGGATGTTTCCGACCTAATGTCTCGGTTGATGGAAGGTCAAACCCTTTCTGATGAGGATATGATGCTTCTGCAGAGAAATTAGAGATTGTAAAGACGACCGTTTCTACCGTGTAGAATCTTTTCAGATTCCGTATCGATTGCCCACCCCGGAATTAGCATCTTCCCGCTACTAATTATTGCACTATCAAAATTCAAAGACCATTTCTTTAGAAGCATGCTACGAACTGTGCCAGAAAGACTTGTCTCTCCAGAGTTCTCTCTCCTTCTTTCCTCAATGAGTTGTGCTATTTCTTCGGTGAGCCTTTCCTCAGAAAGCCAATTGTTTTGCGATGGTTCTACTGTTCTAAGCATCGGTGCCCTTGCAAAATCCTCACTGCTATCCAATAGTGATAGAGTAAGCGACCACGGATCCTCAAGAATCTTCCATTCACCCATTTCTCCCTCTCCGTTTGGGCCAATTAATTCTCCCGAAATCGTCCATATTAGTGCAGTTAGAAGAATTGGAGATGAAGAAAAACCATCCATTCCTCTCTGAATGGACCATGAGTTGATATCAATCATAGGTTTCAACACTAGTATGCTTTTATCAGTAGGATTGTAAGCATTTAGACCAGTTCTTTCCTGGTCCTCTGGAGCCCTGCTAGAAGTTGCAATCAAGTCACCAGTTAGGACTGCCTTACCAATCCACTTAGAAATCTGCTCTGGCCCGATTATCTGGAAGTCAAAAGTATCAACTGAGTGACAATCTGAATGAACTTGGCGCTCGCTGAAAATTAGATTGAAGCCACTAGGGGCATCCATTCCAAACCTGATAATTTCGCTTCTAGTAATCGGCAACAATCCAGCAGGTGCATACCAGATGAAAACCTCGCCAGTGTGAATCTCTAGATCTGGTATCGAAAGAGCGACCCCCAGTGATTTGAAATCATGAAAGTCAGTTTCAACTACATTATTCCTGAGATTGACTGCCCGAATTCCTAGCAGGTCTCGCAATGCTCCTTCCATGGATTAAGGGAAAAGTGCCTGACTTTGAAGAGAACCCCCAAAACTGGGTGGAGCTGTCAATTATTGCATCAAAGGTTTGGAGCAAGCTGGAGTAAATCACTCTGCCCTGGGTCTATTATACAAAGAGAACTTACTGGGAATGGTTTTCCACAGGCAGCGCCAAGTTGCCTATTTACCATCATGACTTGATGAACCGGAACCGATGGATGAGAATTCCTCAATTCATCGATGAATGAATCCGGGCAATTTGCTGCAACGAGAATCATTTTCGCGTCCCCCTTAGAACATTCAGATGATGTCTGCCGTTGACCGAAAACAATTTTCCCGGTATTTATTCCCTGCTTTAATTGTCTAGCAATATCCATTCGCTCGCCTCAATTGTTTTCCTCTGGAATGTAGAATAACTCAACGCTACCAGTACCCAAAGCAACCGGCTGACCGACAATGATATTCTCGGTGACTCCGGAAAGCATATCCCTCTCGCCAATTACTCCGGCCTTCAGTAGGTGAGTCACAGTTACTTCGAATGCTGAACGGGCAAGGATGGAGTGCTTGGTCCCGCTAACTCCATGCCGACCGATGGCCCTAACTTCGCCACCGGTTGTCATTACATCGGAAACCATAATCAAATGTCGAACATCGACGTCAAGACCCGCTCCTTCCAAGGTGTCCCACATTTCGTTGATTATAGCCTGACGAGCTGCTTCTATGCCCAAGTAATCATGAATCTCGTTAATATTGTTAGTATATGTCCGTGATCTATCTATGCCATCAAACTCACTAACCTTTGCTAGGTTAGAGCCTATCGTGGAGATGTAGTATTCTCCAGTATCCGACGTTGGCCCCTGCACGGTTGCCCTACTGATTCCAGGTAGCCCCTTAAGACGAAGTTTCTTGATCTTGTCTTCTAACTGTAGAAGAGCAGTGTATGTTGGAGGGTCGGATGCTAAGTCTGCAAGATCTTCTTCCTTTGAAACTCCTGGGATAATCCTTAGTGACTTGGGGCGATCCTCGTTATCTGCTTGAACATATAGTCTGAGTGCGCGGGAGAGCTTGTCCCGAACCTCTGCACCATTCATCTTCTTCAGCCTCATATTGCTGAGGTTCAGTTGGAGCACAATGTTCCTCTGGGCCACATCGACATCGATAGTTGCGATATCCATGGCCGTTGTCGTCTCAATCGAGGCCGCTAAATCCCTGACTAGTTTTTCGTTTGTCCTTAGTGGCTTACCCTTGGAATTCTTCTCATCCATGTAAATTATCATTGTGGGCGTCTTAGGAACCTTCCTTGCGTCAACTATCTCAATAATCCTAGGAAGGCCCTGGGTGACGTTTACAGTTGCCACTCCGGCATAGTGGAAAGTTCGCATTGTCATCTGCGTACCCGGTTCTCCAATTGATTGCGCTGTTGTAATACCAACTGCTTCGTGAGGAACAGCCTTTGAATCCAAATAGAAATTGTTTGCAGATTGGATAATCTTCTTCGCCTTCGCATTTGTAAGCTTCTTCTCACCTCTGTTGTGGAGGCCCTTGACTAGTTTATCAAGCATCATTGGAGACATGTGTGAGCCACTACTGGCTGCGGCGTTATTGAGTTGGATATACATCTCATCCTCGTGGTCAATGTCACGGATGAGCTGTTCCATCTTGGAATCGACGTCGTAATCCTGCAGGGGGAGGGAGCGTTTCATCCTCCGTTTCCTAGAAACAGTCCTCCTCCTAACGATAGTCTTCTCAGAACCCACAGAAGAAGCCCTGGATGATTTAATCGAGCTTGCCATGACATCATGAATCTTCTGAGATGTACCTGAGTCTATTCCACAGATTTGAGCAATCTGGCCCGGTGAAAGGCCCTTAACATCATCCCACTTTCTATCGTCTGCAAGTTTGTGAGCATACTCTTCCTCAATACCAAGATCCATCAATTTCTTCTTTGTGGCACTCTTTACAACCATTAGTTAGCACCCCCCAAAGCGTCATTTAGGACCTGATCGACATCGAACGGACTGCCCTTTCGACTTCTAGCAGGATCCGTTCCATCTTCACCATATTCGAATTGAATAATTCGATTGGCGGTGTTCCTTACTGAGGCCATATCATCGTTCGAAACCTTGAGATCATCCATTGCGTTGATCAGTCTTCTTTGCATGTATCCTGACTTGCTTGTTCTGACTGCCGTGTCAACCAGTGACTCTCTACCAGAGACGGATAGCATGAAGAACTCCGTAGGCTCAAGGCCTCTTTTGAATGATGAAGAGACGAATCCTTTCTCCTTAGCTCCCTTGACCTTCCTTGGGAAGTGAGAAAGAACACGATCTTGGTAACCCCTCTCAAGCCTCTTCCCCCTGACCTTGGGTTGGCCAATTGACCCAGCCATCATCGCTAGGTTGTCCATAGATCCGCGTGCACCAGATGTAGCCATCAAAACAGCAGAGTTATCATCTCCAAGCAGTGCTTTCGCAACGTTTCCTGTTTCTGCCTTTGCGGCATCAAGTATGGTGAGAATGTTCTCCTCCAGAGTTTCATGGGGGGTCCTGCCCGGTCTAGCTTCGTATTTCCTACCATCCTTGCCGAACTTCTCTAGCTCGGAGTCCACACTGAAGCTTGCTTCAGCGTTGATGCGATCAATCTCATCCTTTGCCTCAGGAGGGAGGTCTTCGTCATCAATTCCAGTTGTAAAACCCATAGAAGTGCAGATCGCAATTGTCATCTTTGTCATCTTGTTAATGAAGTCTGCGCCCAAGTCAGTCCCGTGCGTCTGGACTACTGCATCCAGTAGACGTCCGTCCTCAGCGCCAATCCCTCTCTTGTCGATTGATCCGGAAACATCGCCCTGAGTTACGTTAACATCCTCCCCTGCACGATTCTTGAAATTTAGGCTGAAGCCCCCCTTCACTAGTAGGCTGAAAATATCGTTACCGAGGAACCCTTGCTGACCATTTCTCTTAACGGTTTGTGGGAGATCCCCTTCCCACCCGATTGAGCTAAGGACGTCCATTGCCAAATTAATAGGAAGGAAAGCCTCCCCATGAGTGAGCAGATAGGCCCCAGTAATGTGATCATGGATTCCTCCGATAACGCTACCACCATACCTGGGAGAAATTATGTGCTCCTGGACTCTCATGAGGATCCTAGCCTCTGCCCTGGCCTCCTCACTCTGAATAACATGAAGATTCATTTCATCTCCATCGAAATCAGCGTTATAAGGGGTGCAATCTGCGAGATTGAACCTGAATGTCTTTCCTTCCATGACTCTAATTTCGTGTACCAGCATAGACATCCTGTGGAGAGATGGTTGTCGGTTGAAGATAGTCACGTCCCCATCGATCAAATGGCGTTCAACTACAACTCCAGGGCGAGGGTTCCCGTCTCGATCATATGTGCTTAGTCTGTCTTCTGTTTCTGTTGGGTAAACGTTGCCGTGTTCGTCTTCAACCTCGGGACTTCCGCAGTGTGGACATCTGACCTCAAGATGCTCAGGAAGGTATTCTTCGGGGTTGTTGACCTCCCACTTCCAACGATAGTGGATGGCTGCATCGGGATCATCGTCGGACAATGGCTTCCCATTCCCCCCCTCGCCTCTTAGATTAGAGAGTGTTTGCTCTAAATCTACGCTCCATTCGGGAACAAGTGAATCTGTCATAGGATCTCGCCGCATTTGCTCTTTTAGAACTAGTCCGGGGAGGAAATTTGGTGCTGGTAAGACTTCGTTTAGATCCGGCCTGTAACCCATGTAAGGCTCCTCCTCACTTCCTGAATGGCAATCGGGGTTCAAGCATCTGAAACCTGCCCAGATGTACTTGGTTCGATCGGTAATTCTCACTCGGAACCTGTCACCCCTGATGATGTAGTTTACACCTGGATGGACATCGGGTCCTCTAAGTATCATCTGCCTTAGTTGTTCCCGGTTTCTACTTGTAGCCCTGATGGGGACAGTGAGTTCCTTGGCAGTCTTTACTGGAACTCCGACTTCATTGATTCCGAGATTTGGATCGGGGCTTATCACTGTTCTAGCACAGAAGTTCACCCTCTTACCAGACAAATTGCTCCTGAATCTGCCTTCTTTTCCCTTAAGCCTCTGAGAGAGGGTCTTGAGAGGTCGTCCGGACCGATGTCGAGCTGGCGGGATTCCACTAGTCTGGTTGTCGAAATATGTCGTGCAGTGATACTGAAGAAGCTCCCAAAGATCTTCAACGATTAGTTGGGGTGCCCCCGAGTCACGATTCTCCCGAAGCCTCTGATTTATTCTGAGAACATCAACCAACTTGTGTGTTAAATCGTCTTCCGATCTATCACCACTCTCTAGGGTAATTGAGGGACGAACTGTGATTGGTGGGACAGGGAGGACCTTCATTATGGTCCATTCGGGTCTGCTGACATCTTTTTCCATACCAACGAAAATTAAGTGCTCATCAGGTATCTTCTCAAGCCATTCTCTGATGTCCCTGGCATTCAATTTGTGCTCACCCTTGTCAGCTTTCTTTTCTTTGAAAGTTGTCGGTTTGTCGAGAACTATCTTACCCTGTTCTGCTCCACAGTGCATGCAAATTGCCCTCTTTGGCCCAGCGCAAAGATTCTCGATGTCCTTGATGATTTTCTTGAATTCCCTTCCACCAACCCCGTGCTTCAGAATAATATCATTTACTCGATCCCTATAGTAGTCCTGTTCAGATTTCTCCGGGTCTATTGGATGAGATTCTGGGGCATCTAGTAAGAGAGCCTTGCTGCAAGAGTTACAAGTAGTCTTCAAGCAAGTCTTAATCAATCCAGTAAAGCCGATGTGCATTACGGGAAGCTCGAGAGCGATGTGCCCGAAGTGGCTGGGGCACTCCTCATGCTTGTTGCCGCATGTTTCGCATCTGATCCCTGGGTCTATTACTCCCATTTTGGGATCCATTAGGCCCTGTTTGAATGCATGACCATCGTCCTTGTAAGTATCGGCTGTCTTTACCTCGACGGAGGACATCTTCCTTATCTCATTGGGATCCATCAATGTGAATCTAATTGAGTCGATTCTCTTTGGTATCTTGGCTGCATCGCGGGCACTCATCTTCTATCCTCCAGTTCTAATCTCATAGCCACTCCAAGACTCTTCATCTCATCCAAAAGCAACTTGAAAGCGTAAGATGTCTGGACTGAGTGGACATCAGATCTATCACCGCATACGGGACAAATGGTTGTGCGCCTCTTCCAGTCATAGTATGCGATATGCCCACAACGGGGCGTGTTGCAGACCATCAGGTTCCAACCATCCGACTCATCGAGTAGCCTATCTTTGATGACCATCGAAGCCCCGTGAGAAATTAGGCAGTCTCGCTCCATTTCTCCGAATCTAAGTCCTCCTTGGCGGGCCCTGCCCTCTGTTGGTTGTCTGGTGAGAATCTGTACCCTACCTCTGCTTCGAGCATGCAGTTTGCTACTAACCAAGTGATGTAGCCTCTGGTAGTATATTACTCCGACAAATGTGTTGACCGGGAAGCTCTCGCCTGTTTCCCCATTGACCATTGACTCCCTTCCGGTGTGGCTTAGGCCGTTCCTTAGGAGTCCTGAACGTAGCGACTCTTCCTTCTCACCGGTGAATGCTGTACCGTCTATTCTTCGTCCCTCCATTGAGCCGACCTTGCCACCAATCATCTCTAAAACGTGAGCAACAGTCATCCTAGATGGGATGGCGTGGGGATTGATCAAGAGGTCTGGGATTACTCCATCTTCAGTGAAAGGCATATCCTCTTGCTCAACTAGTCTCCCGATAATCCCCTTCTGCCCATGTCTGCTGGCAAACTTGTCTCCAAGCTCTGGAACCTTGTTTGTTCTAAGCGTGATTCTAACGAGTCTGCCCGAATCTAGAGACTCTGTGACGAAGATATTGTCGACCCATCCCTGCTCGCCATGTCTCACCATCATTGATGA
>Ga0066836_10000759_pt1 | contig 16341 bp, 15 predicted proteins | sample ETNtaG_18_FD_71568 | JGI IMG/M metagenome (GOLD analysis project Ga0066836, IMG submission 71568) | Marine microbial and viral communities from oxygen minimum zone, Eastern Pacific Ocean - ETNP201302SV91 | ecosystem: Environmental > Aquatic > Marine > Oceanic | place: Pacific Ocean: Eastern...
GGAGTTAGCAAATAAAGGTTATGTACAATTGTCAATGGAGGAATATAAACTAGAAAGTGCCAATAAGGCTTTGCATGACTTAAATGAGGGCCTAGTGAAGGGAAGAGCCGTCCTGATTCCTTGACGACGGTGTGATAAGAAGATGATTGAATCTCTAGTGTTTTTTTGTTAGATTGTTTAAGGTTGTTTTCATAGGCAATTGCTTAATTTGGTAGATGCCTTGATGACGTACTGTCCGGGATTTGGACAGTATTTAGACTTGCTTGAAAGTAGAGAGCAAGTCTAGTGTGGCGAAGGCATGGTTTTGCTTTTCGCTTGTAAAAGCTAAGCAAAGTATTATGGTCTCTTGACTTGGCTTTTTTTTGAGAATAGACCATTAACTAGGATCTTTCAGCCTGTATTTGGCTGCAGAATCCTTAATATAGGAGTAATCACATGTCAGAAGCAGTGATTGAATCTAACGTGGAACCTACTGAATGGTTCGGGGGCCATCGCACATGTCTATGGGGATGTGCAGCTGTGTCGCTGATTTTCATTGGTCTGCGTATGTACCAAGGCGAGTATGCCATGAGCTATGGTATAGACTCTGCCAGTCCTGAGTTCACTCAGTATTGGATGGGCTTGACTGCGGTACAATTAGCGTGCGTCGGCATTTTTTGCGGACTATGGTTTGGATGGCTAATTGCCTCCGGAAGAAAGTTGCTAGATCAGCCAACTACCCACAAGGAGCAAGTGCGGCGTGTTGCCGTTTTCTGGGGACAAATTGGTTTGGTCAGTTTCCATTTGTATTGGATGGCAAGTTTCAACCCTAATCTGGATGGTTCGTGGCATCAAACGGTGGTGCGAGATACTGCATTCACCCCAAGTCACATTCCAATGTTTTTCTATGGCTTCCCAATGGCGGTCGTTTTGATTCTCGGAATGTATCTTTATGGACGCTATAGAATTCCAGAGACTTATGGTCCTGGAAAAGGATTCCCCTGGTCCTTCGCATTTTTACTTGCTGCGTCGGTAACCGAGGTTTTCCAAATCGCTTTCAATGAGTGGGCCCACAGCTTGTGGATCACCGAGGAGATTTTTGCGGCACCTTTTCATTGGCCGTTTGTCTTCTATGGTTGGCTAGCTGCAGGTATCTTCGCCCTATGGGGGGAGACTATCGTCCGGCTAATGTCAATTGAGGCGGAAATTGATGGCCCAGCAGAAGAAGAAGCAGTTCCGGCTGCAGCTTAATTAATGGCCATTAATTAATCTAAGAAAATAACCCCGCCATATTTTTGGCGGGGTCCATACCTTTGAAAAAAGGTCGTTTCAGTATTTAATGCAATGCTAAGAGGAGGTAGGTATGTTGTCAGCAGAAAGACAAGAACTTAAGGATTTACTTGAGCGAGGCCATGGTAAACTGGACGGACCCTCGGAAAATAATTACAAACACATGGACAGGACGTGGGATGCTATATTTTGGCTGACCGCATGGCCCGTAGTCGCTGCTGCATGCGATATCACTAAATTACTTTTTGCAGGTGACTGGGATATGTGGGCTGACTGGAAGGATCGGCAATGGTGGATAACTGTTACACCGTTTGCGATGATTATCATTCCATCGGCACTACAGTATATTCAGTGGCTAGCGTGGCGGATGCCAACGGGAGCTACCTATACGGCAGTCGGACTTTGGGCTGCATCTTGGATCGGCAGGTATTTCCAATGGGATTTGATGATAGGCTACCCGCTAGCCTTCGTCTGGCCGGCCACAATAATCCCAGCCGGAATTCTCATGGACTGGGTGCTTTTCAGAACTAAGGGTAGTTTCGTAATAACTTCCACGGTTGGGGCAATAGTTTGGACGTTTGCCATCTGGGCAGGTAACTGGGCGATGTTGCAGCCACTTTTGCAACCAGTTGAATTCATGGGAAATATAATGACGGTAGCTGATGTGCAGGGAATAGCGTACCTCAGAACACAAACCCCTGAATATCTCAGGATTATCGAGACCGGTACACTAAGGAGCTTCCTGCAGGAAACGACTGCGGTATCAATCCTCTTTGGGTCGACAATAGCCATGTTTGGTTACTGGATTGGGCAAGCAATTGCCAGATATCTTGCTATCTGGCCCATACTCAAGTTCATGAAAACCTGGTAAAATTCAGGTAAAGGGAGTGATTAGAAAATGGAAACTTCTATTACGAAAGGTACGAAATGATTAAGCAGCTATTTAAGACTTTGCCCTTTTTGGTGGGGTTCATATTTTTTGCCTCAATTGCACACGCGCATGGATCTGACCCGAATATCGCGACGGAAGATGTACTCAGTATGAACTTGGTTGCTGGAGGACTTGGGATAGCAGGCTTCTTGCTTATGCTCAATGAGATCCCTCAAAAATTGTTAGGTACGTATAAAGAAAAATAAATATCACCTTTTTTTAGCATTAACTATTAACGGGAAATTAATAAGGAGAAAACCATGAAAACTTGTAAACGACTGATATCAGTTTTGTTACTAGGGCCGATTTTAGCCATGGGGTGGGTTGCGTCCGCCTATGCACATGGAGAAAAGGCACAGGAGGCATTTCTGCGTATGCAGACCATTGCTTTCTTCGACACAGAATATGCGACAGACAAGCCAGTGAGTGGAGAAATCACACTTAAACAGGGAGAGGAATGGACTGTCAAAGGCACTATGAAGGTCCTGGAAACGTGGCCGAAAACCATTGATGCTCCCGAAGTGGGATACATTGGTGTAACAACACAAGGACCAACCTCAATAATGACTGGGAGAGTCGTCAACGGAAAGAATACACCTCACTCGATTAATCTCGATCGTGGTGACGTATTCGATTACGTAATGACCCTGCAAGCCCGGCGGGTAGGTCGCTGGCACTACCATCCAATCATAGGTGTAGAAGGAGCGGGATCGGTTATGGGTCCCGGACTTTGGATCAACATAGAGGAGGCGCCTGGGGGATTTGAATTCCCAGTTACATTGATGAATGGACAAACTGTCGACCTTGAGAATTATGGATTCTCGCTTGTATGGTGGTTGAATATCCTGGGACTGATCTTAGGTTGTTGGTTCATGTGGCACTGGACGGTGCCAAGAGCAACCATCACGCGGCTAGCAATAAATCTTAAAATAGGCCTCCATGATACTGGTGATGATTTTGGTCTAATCCAGCCGAAGGACTACAAAGTCATGGATTTGTTAGCGGTCATCACATTAGTGCTGCTGGTTGGTGGGTATTGGTATGGTGCTGCGACTTATCCAGGTGGAATTCCACAGCAAGTCATTAGGTTCAAACCTCCAGAAGCACATATAGATCCTAGTTTTGTGAAGGTGAGCGCAACTCAACAAGCCAAATATGATGTCGGTGAGCATACGTTGGTACTTCCTTTTGAGGTAACAAACACAGGTAACTCACCTATGATGGTTTCCAGCTTTAACACTTCAACACTTATTTTCAATAGTAATTCATCAAAAGGAGGACGACTAGTAGTCGTGGAGCCGAGTGATGCAATTTATCCTAATGAAACCAAGTCCCTAGTGTTGATTATGCAGGATCACGTGTGGGAGGAGGAAAGGATGATACCTATTGGAGAGGCACTTATGTCAATTACTGGAGTGGTGACTTTTATGAATCAAGATGGTCAAAAGAACCGTATTACCGTTCAGATGCCACTTAATCCATCATCTTTTACAGAGTATTCAGGGGCCACCTATTTTTAGGAAAGGTTACCTCTTTTGATTAATTTCCCAACTGTTCGGGATGAGTTTTTTAAAACACATCCCGAGCAGTTTTGTTTTTTAAGCGTTGTAAGCTTGACTGAGGAGAGACATCATTTGTCCGAATGGTTTTTGGCGTTGGGATAGAAGAAAATACTGTACTATCATAGAAATTTATTCTATTATTATTCTTAATTCTGTACTTCGTTTAATTCAAAGCATTAGAACTAGATCCTAGTTCAAATTAACTCCCCCTTCTTCCTACTGAGCTTCCCCTCCATTCCTGGATTGAAAGTTATTAATTTTAAATAACAACTAATTATTGTTGTTTTTTCTCGAAAATACTGGAATAAACCAGAGTAAACAGGCAACCGTCCAGACTATACTACCGAAAGTTGAAAGAAGGTCTTCATTGATGATTCCCGCCATGATAAAAACAAGCCCTGAAATAAAGAAACAGATTAGTCCAACAAATTCAAAATAGAAAATTTTCATTGTATTATATTAAGAAGTCCTCTGAACAAATAGAGAATTGATTGAAAACATAAACAAACCGGTCCAAATTAGACCGAAGGTGATACTGTGAGTTTGTGAAAATGATTCATCGTAAAGATACACTCCAATTATAAGTTGTATAGTTGGAGTCAGGTACTGAATAAAACTGAGGGTTGTATAACGAAGTCTTTTCGCGGCATTAGTGAACCACAGAAGTGGTAATGTGGTTACGACTCCTGCACCGACTATAAAAATAGCAAGGTTCATTTCTCCTCCAAAAAATCCTGTACCTTCTACATTCCGAATCACTATCAAAAATGCTGCGAAAGGTGCAAGTAGAATTGTTTCCATCAACAGTCCGGCCAATGGCTTTACGGGTATAATTTTGCGAAACAAACCATAAAACGAAAAGGTGAGTGCCAACAAAAGAGAGATCCAGGGCAGTGAACCAAAATTCCAAAGAAAATTCAAAACTCCCAAAGTAGCAATTACAAGTGCCGAGCTTTGCCAAAAATTGAGCCTTTCCTTCAAAAAAATGACTCCCATTAAAAAACTCAACAATGGATTAATAAAATATCCTAAACTTGTTTCAACGATTTGATTAGTATTTACACCATAAATATATACAAACCAGTTTACCCCCATAAGCAAGGCTGTTCCAGACAGCATCAAAATATATTTTGGAGTCCTCAATAACTTTCTAAATTCAACTAAACGTTTTTGTAAAGCTAAAAGAATGAAGAGAAAGATGACTGACCAGACTATACGGTGTGCCAAGATTTCCAAGTCCGGAATAGAATTTAGAAGTTTCCAGTAAATAGGGAGGATACCCCAGGAGAGAAAAGCTAAAATAGAATATCCTAATCCAATTTTTGATTCTAAATGTTGAAATATAAAATCTTTTTTCAAGTTACAATTAAACTTTCGGGTTTCATTCTTCATTACTCAAACTACAGGAATCCGGAAAGTGCAGAGTGAAAGTACTTCCTTCACCAGGTTCGCTTTTCAATGAAACTGTACCTCCAAGTATTTTCATTAAACTTTGCACGAGGGCTAATCCAAGCCCAGTTCCCTTTATTGAAGCTGGTGAGTTTACTTGATGGAAGACTTCAAAAATTTGATTTTGCTGACCTGGATAAATCCCACAACCTGTGTCTTGAATTTTAATTAAAACTCCATTTACATCTTGAAAACTACTAACATTGATACGACCTCCTGATTCAGTAAATTTAATAGCATTCCCCAGCAGATTTATCAATACCTGACGAACTTTTCCTGAATCGGAATAAAGTATAATTGGTGAATCAGAGTGGACTACGATTTCATGCTTCAAAGATTTTTCCTGCATCAATGGTTCCAGCCATTCCATCACATCCTGAAGCAAATTATCCAACTGAAAATCAGTTTGCTGGATTTGCATTTGGCCCGCTTCAATTTTTGATAGATCAAGTAATGAGTTGATCAGTTCCAACAAATGCTGTCCACTTTTTAAAATTCTACTAAGGCGGTCAATTTGATAATCTGATAGCTGATCTTCTCTTTCAGATTCAAGTAAGACTTCTGCAAAGCCGATTATAGCATTAAGTGGAGTCCGTAACTCATGAGACATGTTTGTAAGATACATTCCTTTCGCCCGGCTAGCTTGATCAAGTTGTTGATTTGAGGCTTCAAGTAAATCTGTACGTTCCCGGATGACGGATTCCATTTTTTGGAAAACGGCTGTTAAAGTTTGAACTTCATCCATATTATTAGGGAAATCATTAGCATTCCCTTGGACTTCAATGGGTTTCTCAGCAGACCTGTGAAATTGATCGCGAATAAGCTCCTGGGCTGCACATCTTAATTCCCTAAGTGGAGCAGTGATTTTATTTGCAAAAAAAACAGCTAATCCCAGAACAAGAAGTAAAACAACGGAAGCTACAATCCAAATTGATATACTCAAACCTGACAAACCCTGCCGTAATACGGATTCTTGCTGACGTGCAAAATTGGTTTGCCAGCGAAGCATAATATCCATCTGAGTGCTAATGTCATTCACCATAGGCGATTCTTTTTCTTCCCATAAATTTTTTGTTTCTTCCATTGTTAATATTTGTGATGTATCCCCTGTGTTTTTTTGTAAATTTTCTAGGGCTAAAATCATCAATCGTAAATCATAAAAAACTCGTCTCTCAACCGATCTTTCTCCTTCCCACACACGTACTTTTTTGTATAGCAGGTCAAGTTTCTTAAAGGTGGGGTGAATATTAACTTCCCATATCTGATCACGTTCTTTGAGAAACTTTAAATCTCCGCTATGAATCCAGTACTTTTGTGCGAGAGAGACTTTTTGAATTGCATTGTTCAGTGAAAACCACTTAAGGGAAATTGCCGGTAGATCTCGGTGTCGCTCCAAGGACTGATGCTGTTTCAATGTCAGCAAGTACAAGGCAACAAAACCTAAAAGCGTAATTGACGCACAAACTGCAGCAACCAGAATAATTTTATGTTGTAGACTGTTTAACATTAGGAATTTTCCCGCTTAGGGGTCGAATTTTGAAAGTTAAAGATAAATGAAATAAGATTTTTAATAATTCAAGACAGATTCCAGTTAAAGAGGATTTAGTAGATTCTATCAAATTCTGATTTGCCGATCCATTTACTAAATAACGTCTTTTGAAGTATTCTACCAATCAAACATAAAAGATTAGAACATATGTATAGCTCATTATCGAGTGATTTGTCCGACTCTAGATGAAAAAAGGAACCCTTCGGCTTGCAAAATTTCTTCAAAAAGTACACTCTTCAGGCAGAACATTTAACAGAAGAATTTTTTAAATTAGCCATGAAAGAACAATTAATAAAAAATCGTTATCATGCCGCTCAGGTGTTAGTCCGAGATGCAGGTCTTTATGCTATTCAATGGTTTAGAAAAATTGATAGTTTGCATACAGAAAAAAAAGGGCCCCAGGACTGGGTGAGTGAAGCAGATCGTGAAGTTGAAAAAATGATTCGAAGACGCCTGGATACTTTATTCCCAGATGATGGGTTTTTAGGTGAAGAAAGTGGAAACAGAAATTTAGATGCTGAAGGCATTTGGGTAGTAGATCCTATTGATGGAACAAGCTGTTTCCTGAATGGTTTATCATCGTGGTGTGTCTCAATTGCCTTTGTTGTAAATAACCAAATTGAAATTGGTTTGATATACGCACCATGTACGGATGAATTGTTTGCCACTCAGCGTGGTTATGTTGCTACCTTAAATGGCAGAGTAATGAAACCAAGTAAAGCAGTATCACTTGCAGAAGGTATTGTCGGTCTGGGATATTCACCAAAAAGTTCTATTGAAGCAACCAAAAAAGCTTTCGATTATTTGTTTAAAAAAGGTGGGGTATATCATGACGTTGGATCTGCGGCCCTTATGTTGGCATACGTAGCTGCTGGACGTTATATTGGTGTTTATGAATTTCAGATTAATTCATGGGATTGTCTAGCAGGTATAGCTTTGGTCCGCGAAACTGGAGGATGGACAAATGATTTTTTAGCTAATGATGGTTTACTCTCAGGCAATCCAGTTTTGGCCGCATCTCCTGGAACTAAAAAGGCAATGCAAAAATTATTTACTGCTGCAGGTCATTAAATCCAACCTTTAATAAGAATAACGTATGTCTCAGTTAATTTGACTAAAGTCAAATCCTTTGATGGGTTTTTCATCACAAGTATAGATAATGAAGGTAGGAAGAAAGTTTACAGTTTGAAACCAGGTATTTTTTTCTAATTAGGAGATGTATGCCAAAATCAAAAAAACATAATCCCGTATTGGGGAAGGAATACAGTGAAAAAATGAAGACCCGCTTTGCTGAAAAGGTTAAACCGTCAGGGAAATTATATTCAAAATCAGACCGTCGTGATAATAGAGTAATAGCTAGTTTGACAGGTGAACCAAAACAGAAAATAACTAAAGAATACTCAATTCGTGGTCGATGTTTGTGCGGAGCTGTAATATTTAAGTTATATGGTAAATTACGCCCGGTAATCAATTGTCATTGTGGTCAGTGCCGGCATACCCATGGACATTACGCTGCTTATACTGCAGTGGAGAAAAAATCTTTGAAATTTGTAAATGAAAATGGCTTAAAATGGTTTAGCTCTTCAAAAGAAGCAAGACGAGGATTTTGCCAGGAATGTGGAGCCAGTTTATTTTTTGAAAGGCATGAAGGAAATAAAATAAGCATTGCTGCGGGAATGTTAAATTTTACTGAGGGACTAAAAACGGTTGAGCATATTTATTTTGATGAAAAACCTGAGTATTATGAAATTAATGATGATTTGCCCAAGCATTTTCAGTACTACGAAAAGGAATTAGAGGGTTATAAGTCAAAATAAAGAAAATTAATCTTTTTAAAAGTCGGAAAAATCACAAAATAAACATGCAGTCACCATAGCTAAAAAAACGATATTTCTCGTTTATGGCAGACTTATAGGAACTTAATAAAAGTTTTCGCCCACAAAATGCGGAAACCAAAAGTAGCAATGTAGATTTTGGAAGGTGAAAATTTGTTAGGAGTCCGTCCGTCATCTTAAATTCCCAGGGTGGATAAATAAAAATATCCGTCCAACCGGAATTTTGTTTAAAATTCTGTCTATATATGGTCTCCATGACTCTCACAGAAGTTGTTCCGACATTGATCAATTTTTTGTTATTGTTGTGGTAGAGTTCTAGTTGTCGAAGAGTTTGAGAAGAAACGGAAAAAAATTCCGCATGCATTCTGTGTTTTCGTATATCTTCTTTATTTATTGTGGAAAAGGTTCCCAAACCAACATGCAGAGTAACTTCTAAAATTTCGATTCCACGATTTCTAATTTTTGTTAGAATTTCTGGAGTAAAGTGTAAGCCGGCTGTGGGAGCTGCAATTGCACCTGGTACTGCAGCGAAGCATGTTTGGTAACGTTCTCGATCTTCAGAATTTTGTATATCGGTTGCATTCCTTCTTTCAATGTAAGGTGGCAGAGGTGGTAGACCAATCTCTTCTAATATTTCCTTCAAACATTCTGCTTTCTCAAACTCTAAAAGCCATTTCCCCTCTTCTAACCGTTCTTTTGCAATTGCCCAAAGTTTCCCATCACAAAATTCAAGACGCTCATCATGTTTAATTCGTCCAGATTTTCGGACTATAGCACTCCAGTTCCCGTTGCTATATTCTTTAATAAGCAAGGCTTCAATTATTCCACCACTTTTGCGTTTTCCAGTTATGCGTGCGGGTAGAACTTTTGTGTTGTTAATAACCAAACAGGATGATTCAGGAAGCAGTGAAACAATTTCAAAAAAGCTACGATTTGAAAATTTTCCATGTTTTCGTTCAAGAAATAGCATGCGTGACTGGTCACGTATTGGAACCGGTCTTTGGGCAATGAGGGATTCGGGAAGCTTGTAGTCGTAAGAACTGAGATTCCAATCTTTTGATGGCATTATGTGTATGAGAATTAATTTAACAGGCTTGTGGAATCGGTTTTAGATGTTTCTTTCAAAAAATAGTCCTGTTTTTGGCGTCTAATTTGTTTTATCCATACCGTTCATTTGTTTGATTCGCTCTTCAGGAGTAATTACATTCGTTAATTTTGCTCCAAACCGTTCATCAACAATTATTACTTCACCTTGAGCAATCAACTTTCCGTTTGCAAATAAATCAAGACTTTCACCAACTAAACGGTGCAATTCCAGAACAGAACCCTGTCCAAGGGAAAGCAGATCATTGATAGTCATTTTTGCTCTTCCAACTTCAAAGGTCATTGTCAAGGGCATTTTCTGTAATAATTCCAAATCAACACCTTCCTCTTCGGTTGATGTGTTATCATTAGATGAGGTATTTTCTGTGGCGGATTCGAGCATTTCGTCAATATTTCCCTCGGTAGAATCCGTTTTTTCAGTCACTAATGAACTAAGGTCCCCACTACTACCTAAAACTTCAGGTTTGGGTTTTTGACCGTCTAATTCATTCATCAGCGAATTCATTTCTTCCTCAGGTTTGTCTAACTTTTCGTCTTTAGCAGTCTCCATTGTTTTATTTTCTTGTTCTTCCTTAATTTCTTCATCTACCATATTTTCTCCATCATTAAATAATTTGGAAGGAAAGAGGTAAATCCATTTCCCAGCATTTTCTTTTTTGCGGATCTTCGAGAGTATCACAACCGGAAGGGCTTTCAAATTCTTTCATTTTAAAAGAAAAAGTTAATTCATCCGGAATGGTTTTTTGTGATTCAGAAAAACTGTCATTGATCCGTAGTGCTGCAACACACCTAAATTTATCTTCCACCAAATTTTCCATTTTTTTTATTTTTACATGACAATTTAATTGTTTAATACTGCAAAAATGTTGAATATGTGCTTCAGCAACTTGTTCCAATTCCTGCAAAAATAGTGATCCTCGATAAGCAGAGCTATAAATCAGTCCTCGTTTTCGACTCTCTAAAAACTTTGGAATTTCATAGGGAGTCATACGGCCATATACTCGTCCGGAAGGGAAATCAATCATTGTTGCAGCAAAACGATGACCACCGAGGTGGCTGCTTTCCCAAACTTCAATTGGTAAATTTTGCTTTTGAATAAAATATCTCATTTGGTCAGCAAGTTTCTGTCCAAACTTGGCACAGCATTTATCATGCCTCCCATGAGTACAAATAAAAATCTGATCGTTCTCAAATTTCCCATAGGACAAATTGGATGATATATTTGGCTGAAAGTTTAATTCTAAAATCTCAGGTATATCTTTGGGCAAAACGTTCGAAAAATGCTTTTTCCCCGGATAGATAAATATTTCTACTTTGTCATTCCCAAGTTCTGCCCGACTTGCTAAACGGATACTTATTTTTCCACAAATTTTACTTTTTTCTTTCATCCACTTCTTTAGTCCAGTTGGGAAACCTCCTCTGGATTCCAGGGCTTCGTATTCCCAGTATTTTTTTGGCCAGGTAATAAAAACAATGTGCTCGGCAAATGGTGCTGTTCCAGCAAGGGGTTCTCCTGATTGTTGGCACAAAGTACTACAAAACTTTGATTCAGACATTTTTTTTATTTTTTTTAAATGTTAATGATGTTTCAGACTGAAACACCAGAATATAATGGTTTGTAACAGGCAACTTGATGAACAATGTCAGTATTTTTGTTGCAATCATCTTCAGTCGCACCATTTTTAATTGGTACAAGTTTCGGGGTTTTTAGTCTGCATTTGTCTTCTGCAATCTGACAACGCGATGCATAGGAGCAGCCACCCTCTGGTTCAGAAAAACCCTGGTGAGGGATTGATTTTTTTGACCTTAGAATTTGTTTCCTGTAAGGGTCAGGTCGCGGAATTGCTTCTAGCAGAGCGCGTGTGTATGGATGCTTAGAATTTTCAAAAATTGTTGCCGTTGGACCGGATTCTATAATTTTTCCTGCATACATAACACCCACATTTGTAGTCATGAGCCTAACTATGTTCAGGTCATGACTGATAAAAAGATAAGCTAATCCATGCTGATCCCGTAAATCCATCATTAAATTCAGTACCTGTGCTTGGACTGACACATCCAAAGCAGAAACAGGTTCATCCGCCACAATCAATGCAGGACGGGTAATTAATGCACGGGCAATGGCTATACGCTGTCTCTGTCCTCCTGAAAACTCATGAGGGTATTTGTTTGTTTCGGATGGTGAGAGACCAACGTTTTCAAGGGCTTCAGCAACCAGATCCTGATGGATTTTCGGTGATATCTCTCCGAACAATGTTAGTGGTTCAGAAACTATTTTTCCAACTGACAATCGTGGATCTAATGAGCCGTATGGATCCTGAAAAACCATTTGCATTCCACGTCTTTTACGACGTAGCTCTGCTGATTTTAAAGTGTGTAGGACCTTTCCTTGAAAATAAATTTCTCCAGATTGAGGAGATTCAAGCGCTAGTACAGTTCTGGCCAATGTAGATTTGCCGCAACCGGATTCACCCACAATGCCAAAACTTTCACCGTAATTTAAAGACAAAGTCACTTTATCAAGCGCACGGAATCTTTTTGGTCTTTTAAAAAGGTTCTGACGCGGTAGGGTATATTCCCGAACTAATTCACGGATTTCGAGCAATTTTTCTGCAGGCATTTCTTTTTTCATATGTTTTTCTGGAAAGGGAAAAAACATGCTACGGAGTGACCACTACTTATCTGGGATTCATCTGGAGCAGATGAAAAACATTTTTCCTGAGTACGTGAGCAACGGTCAGCAAAAGAACATCCTTTTGTTCGTTCCCAAAATTCTGGAACACGTCCGGGAATTGTTGACAATCTGTTGTTTTGAGTATTTCTCACACTCCCTCTAAGTTCTTTTGAAGACGTTACTGTGTCTGGAATTGAGGCGAATAGGCCGTGTGTATATGGGTGTGCTAAATGTTCGAAAACTTTTTTGGTATGTCCTTTTTCTACGATCCGTCCAGCATACATTACCAGCATTTGATCAGTATTTTCAGCAATAATACCTAAATCATGTGTTATCAGCATCAGTGCCATATTTTTCTCAATAGCCAATTCAGAAATCAAAACCAATATTTGTTCCTGAATCGTGACATCAAGTGCAGTTGTCGGTTCGTCAGCAATAATCAATTCTGGTTCACATACCATTGCTATTGCAATAACAACTCTTTGTCTTTGTCCACCGGAAAGCTGATGCGGATATAAGGAGCGTGAATATTTTTTGGCTGGCATGCCGACGCGATCCAATACTTTTGAAGCCTGAAGCTGAGCCTGATGTCTAGATAAACTTTTGTGTAAAATCAAACTTTCTGCAACCTGAAAGCCGATAGGTTGTACTGGATTAAGTGCAGTCATAGGCTCTTGAAACACCATACTGATTCGGTTCCCCCTGATTTTACATAACTCTTTTTCAGGTAGGCCCAACAAATTTTTACCAAATATTACTTCACCCGAGGCAGTCATAATTTCTGGTAGCAACCCCATGATTGCATAGGCAGTCATTGATTTTCCACAACCTGATTCTCCTACCACTCCTAGTCTTTTACTGCTTTCAAGCTGGAAATTAAGATTGTCTAAAATGTTAATTGGGCCTAATTTGTGTTCTGTCCGAACTGTTAAATTTTTAACTGTTAATAAATTCAAATTGTTTTCGCTAGCAGTAAAATTTTGTAAAATGTGAAAAATTTTTACAAAATAGTAATTGATTAATGAAGAAAAAAGTAATAAAAATTGCTTCGCTTTATGGCAAGCTTTTCTTTTCGGAGCAGTTTTTGCTTTCAGAAATTGACCAATTTGTGTAATCTGCTATTAACTATAGCATAAAAGTAAAAATACATTGTCAATTTTGTGATTGAATTTTTTTGTTTACCCTTTTCACTAATTGGAACACTATGAGGAATAAAACTATGATGACAGCTATTCAAGAAGAATTATTTGGTAACGAACAATACTCACGATTATGCAGCATTTGTCGAGGCGAGTTTCCGCGTTCGTCAGAATTTTTTCCTCCAGGGCGTTGTCATGATAGTCTAGCTTCATTTTGTCGGAAATGTGCAAATGTCCGCGTTCAAGTTCTCAAAGCTAATAGGGAAACTGAAAGAAGATTGGCTCAAATGAATTTGCTTGAAAAAAGTTGTGAAAAATGTAGAACAATAAAGCCGTTGCGCGAGTTTTATATGTCTTCACATTCACTTGATGGTAAAACATTAAACTGCAAAATCTGCATAGATACAAAATACAGTGAAAGGCAAATGCGACAGCAGCGTCTAGGAGATTTGGCATGGGCAGTCTATTTTATTCAGGATTCTCGTAATAACAATGTTAAAATTGGTTCATGTGACGATCCATATCTTACGCTGGAAACTCTCCAGAAAGGATCTTCTGAAGCACTACATTTACTGGCAAGTCATGAGGCAGGACATAAAGAGTCTGCAGAAAATATTGAAGGTGCTCTATACAGTTTGTTTCAAGCTCACTTCAGAGGAAACGGATGGTTCGAAATGGCGCCTTCGCTAGAACAGTACATTTCCCTGATTCAACGTGAAGATTACAATAAGGCGGAAATTCTACTATTTCCAATGAAAAGAACTCAAAAAAAAGCTACAAAACAGATAACTCCTTCAGATAGCGTTGAAGAAACGGTATTTGTTGAGGGACAAAAATTTCCTAGTATTACCGCCGCCTCCAAAGCAACCGGTCTTACAGTTGAACAGTTGAAAAAATACCTACAAAATTCTGTGGAATCTAGTTCCAGAGTCACTAGAAAGATCCCAAAAGCAAGTTGATTGTTTGAATGAACAGGCAGGACCATGAATGGTAGTTTTTATTCAAAATTTATTTTTCCCTACCTTTGTGAATTTGTCATGTCAGGAAATTCCTTAAACGATTTTCGACATGAAGCTCTTTTGGAAACAGGAGGGGAAGTCCTGGAGATAGGTTTTGGAACTGGACTTAATTTACCTCATTATCCAGAGTCAGTTCATCAAATTGACGCAGTGGATGTCAATCCACGTATGTTTAATCTGGCACAAAAGCGTATAAAAAAATCTGGAATCTCCGTTACAAATTATATTCTTTCCGGTGAGAATCTCGAGATGGAAGATTCAAGTTATGATTGTGTGGCCTGCACTTTCACCTTGTGTAGTATTACAGATGTCTCAAGAGCTCTCTTTGAAATAAATCGAGTGCTTAAAACTGGGGGTAAATTTATATTTCTTGAACATGGTTTGAGTGATTCGAGAAGAGTTCAAGTCTGGCAGCACCGCCTCAATCCTTTTCAAAAAATAATTGGAGACGGTTGTCATCTTAATCGTGAAATGGATCAACTTGTAAGCGGTGCTGATTTTGAAATAACTTCACTAAAACGATTTCAGCTCCCATTGCTTCCGAGTTTTATAGGTCATTGTTATCAGGGAGTCGCTGTAAAAGTCTAGATTGCACGTTAAATTAGCGTAGTCTCATAAAACAATTTTTTAGTAAAATTAAACTGAATTAATCTCAATTCATTCATGTAACTGTTTCTTGAAGTCAAAAACGCAAGTAAGAGAAATCCGCCAACGTCTCCCTTTAATATTCGAAATTCTTTAATGTCAAATATCAATTGTTAATTTGTCATGGAATTGTTTTTGTCAAAATAATATTTTTTAAAATCATCTCTTGACAAACTTTATCTGATTCAGCTAGTCTTTTTATTCCGGGCTATTTCTATTTTTTGAGAATTATCTTGTACTTTTGTCAATACTGTCAATCTTTTGTAATTTCCCTTCTTGGGAAAAGTATATTACGTTGGCAAATTTAGACAAAAACAATGTATGTGCAGGAGCCAAACGGGCAGGCTGTCATGAAAAATAAATTTTTGCATGATTTTGTTTTTCTATCAGGCTGTAAATCATTTAAATCTATGGGAAACAGCTTGATCTACAACTTCCTGTACACAAGGTTTGTGTTTTCCTTTAACAAATAATCAGAAGGACTAATATGAAACAGGCTTTAATCTCCATTTTTGTTAAACGCACACTCCCCTCTTTGTTTAAAAAGGTTTTGTTATTTTGCTTTGCGTCATTTCTTTTTGGAGGGCTGGCTATTCCCCTTCATGCTGGAGGTATAAAAGTGGCAGCAGTATTTGAAACTCCTATAGAAGAACCCTGGGTCAACCAAATTCACGTAGCTTTGCTCCAGGCAAAAAAAGAAATGGGAATTGAATACACCTGGTCAGAAAGTGTTAAATCTGCTGATTTCGCCCGAATTATGCGTGAGTATGCAGAAGGTGGTTACCAGTTGATCACAGGTGACTCTTTTGGAGCTGAACGAATTGCACGACGTGTTGCTCGAGACTATCCAAAGGTTTCGTTTGTTTTCGGATCAGGAATCGGTCCGGCGGAACCCAATTTTGGTGTTTTCGACAACTGGATTCACGAGCCGGCCTACCTTTCAGGAATGATTGCCGGTAAAATGACTAAAACAAATATTCTTGGAGTTGTTGCAGCCATGCCGATTCCAGAAGTGAACCGGCTTTCAAACGCTTTTTGCAATGGAGCCAAGGAAGTTAACAAAAATGTACGGTGCAAGTTCTCTTTTATTGGTTCGTTCTTTGATCCCCCTAAAGCCAAAGAAGCAGCTCTGGCCCAGATAGAGGCAGGTGCAGACGTGCTTTAC
>Ga0066836_10000761_pt1 | contig 16305 bp, 9 predicted proteins | sample ETNtaG_18_FD_71568 | JGI IMG/M metagenome (GOLD analysis project Ga0066836, IMG submission 71568) | Marine microbial and viral communities from oxygen minimum zone, Eastern Pacific Ocean - ETNP201302SV91 | ecosystem: Environmental > Aquatic > Marine > Oceanic | place: Pacific Ocean: Eastern...
CCAAAACCTTGACATGCTTTTTTGAAAGCATCAGATACGGCTGATTTGAAATCATTTCCAAGATCCATGACTCCACCTGACTTCATTATCTTAATTTTTGCACCGCCATAAGCCTCTTTGACTGCTATCTGTCCATCCACGCTGGCTGTCACACGAACGTGGGCGACGATACTGTCTTTGTATTCAGGTTGAACATGACATTTAAGAACTTCGTAATTCCAGTTTCCTGTTCCTACGACCTTGTTCAATCGGGCTATGTATTCTGCAACAGCAACATAATCAAAACTTCTTCCACCAACTGATCGTTGATAGATAAGTGTGTCATCAAATGGTTCTGCCAATTGCTCTGCTTGTGTTTTCTCAGACATCATTACTCCTGTAAATAAGATTGGTGTTCGGTTCTCCGACATCGCAATAGTCATCAGCATCAATACCTAAATCACGAAGGGCGGAAACACGCCAATAAGACGGAGCGGCATATTTCATAAGTTCTGCGATCATGTCTTGAGGATTTTTAGTTACTTCTCCCGTATCCATGTCAATAGCAGTATCGGCAATTCTTTGAGCAACTAAAGAAACTAGTCTTTCGTGGTCCCACTGTTTACGGGGGGCACCAGTTTTTGTTTCTAAAGAAAATTTTTCTTCTTGAATTGGATTACGATCCCAGTCAGAATCCAACAACAATGCTGTTGCTTCTTTTTGTAATGAAGTAATAAATTTCTTTGCTTCATTTAAGGCGTAGCCCAGTTGAATTAATCGAATTGCCCGTTCGGGATCATTCGTATCACGTTCTTTATGAACAGCCTCATCTACCCGATTCAAGGATTCTTGAAGATCCTTCTGAAGGCTCATAGTCTCCTCCTTATAATATAATTAGTATCCTTCTACGGTAGCAAACCCCTGTGACAATGGCAAGCACTAGATTTCCTCGACATGTGACAACTAACACAGTTAATAGACTGTAAACACGCTCTTAAAGGGGTGTTGTCTCCTATATACTAATTCACGAATAAAACGGAAAATATAGAAAGAATTGATGAAAAATAGAATTAAAAAACTTTTCAAGGCATTAAAACCCCGACCACATTATCCTTGGGAGCATTTTTACACGACAGACCGCCGGTCTTGGTCTGACACGTATGAACGAGAACTCGCAAAATATTTTTGGGGTAGATTTTAAACGAACAACTGTTCGTTTTTCGTTCTTATTATTAATAAGGTTATTAATACTTATGGTTTTTAATACTTTTAAGTAGTTACTCTGTGAGTTATGAGTTGAGAGTTTTTGGCCCTCCAAAAGGAGAAGCCAAGATTTACTCCGTATCGTTATCGAGCGGTCGTAACAGGCACCTAGCATTCCGAATGAAGAAATGTGTCGGTCAGCGGGCATCCACACTTTGTCCTTTAATCATTCTGGTATTGGTGCTGACTGCTGCCTAGTTCCACCACAAAGTGTAGTTCAGAGCGCTTTACCACAAAGCGCGAAAAAATCCAGCCCCTCTGACGGGCGAACGACGCTAGTTGGGCGACGGTGAACATAACCGCGTTCACATCGGAAGAATGAACTATAGAACGCGCGTCTACTGACTGTCAAGCCTCAAACAATAATTTGTACTCTTCCACGATTGCCATATCCCAAACCGGCGGCTTCTGTGAAGCATCCAGAAGTGGCATCGACCTGATCGTCGTGCCAAGATGCTTCAGGGAAGGTAGCCATCTCATCTAGGAAATCTGAGATCCACGGACCGCGCACTAGTCGGACGTTGCCATTTGCAAGAGCAGCGGCAAGCGGTTTAGATCGAGTTACTTTGTCTCCAGTAGAACGGATACCCAAGAAGTCACATCCGGGAAGAACATATCGGGCGTATTGATCGATTAGGTTCTTTCCACTACTGCCGGGTTCTTGTTCCATTCTGATGGAGACATGAGGTCCGTCAGTTTGAGCGGTTTCTGAAATGAGGCGTTCCACTTTGTCGCCTTTTCCTCGTATGCGTTGTACATCAATAATGTAAAAGACACCTTGGTCAAAAACTCCTAGAACACCTACTGTCCAGTCAGGGTCAGGATTAACGTGGGATGGTTCTGTACCAGCGAGATCCCAAAAGCGAATATATTGAGGTTGTTTGAATTCTGGAATGTCAGAAGGTTCGATAATTATAAAAGCCTCTCTGTCGAACATGCTTCCAGTGGTAACAGCCCACCAGTCACCATTTTCAAGACGTTGACGTTCGATGGGATCAATCTCTTGAAGTGCCCGACGATAGGATTCAGGATCAATTCCGGGGTTGTCATCTAGGAAACTTGGAACAAAGATTCGTTTATTTTCTAATCCTTCCACGATGAACCGTTGTCTAACCCAGTTGGGTGCAGGGTTGGAAGCGGAGCGCATGCGTAGTGGGACTTGAGCAAGAGCACCACTGTTGGGTTTACGCAAACGGCTGAACATATATCGGTAGTCGAATTCTCTAATTTCTGTTACCTCATCCATTCCAATAAATTGAAATTCTGAAGATTTATAACGTAGATAGTCGTTTTGGTTGTTTAAGTATCCAAATGTAATTCGTGCAGAAGATGGAAATGTTGCTACATAGGTAGAGCCGTTCCAGTGAACTTCGTCGTATTCTTTTACCCAAGAAAGAAAACGATCCATAAGCGCTCCGGGTAGGGCTAAGTCTGCGTAGGTGCGCCTGAATAGGATTGCTGAATAATTGGGTACATCGACATATTGGAGGGCGGCCATGAGCAAGGCAGACGACTTGCCCCCACCTGCGGCACCACCAAATAATGCTTCTAGGGACAATGATCTTAAATATGTTTTCTGAGTTAAAGAAGGTGTCTCTGGACAAAACATTGGTTCAATTGGCTGAAGAAACTCATAGATGTCTGACCAGTCTTTCATTGTGGGCTACACTTTCTTTTACAACCGTGTGCCGGTAGGTGCTTACCTAACGACAGGATAAAATTTGTTTGATTTAAAAAGTCTTCTGAAGCGTTCAACTATTGCTCATCTCTGCATGCTTTCTTCTGTAATACTATTGGGAATAGGTTTGGGCAAATATCATACTGGCTTGGGTCTTGCCTCATTAGGCTTGGCTCTTGGTTTTTATGGCTATCTTTTGGGTACTGAGTAAATATGGCATGGAACTCCACAAATAAGGCGATTACATCTGGTGATAAGAAGTCTATCTCTGTTGGCGCACCCATATCATACAATGCAGGTTTAGTAGGCAAGCCATACTCTGATGGTTGGGACATAGAACGTGCCTACAAAGAAGGTTTAGCAAAAGTAACTTGGGTTTATCGTGCTATTGATGCTATTTCTAGTAACCAAGCACGCTTACCAATAGCATTCTTAAAAGATAATTCTCCATTCGGCGAACGTGTTTTACGTGAGGAAGAAAATAAAGAATTAGCAAAATTATTAAACCAACAAAGCAATGATGGGGAAAGTGCTTTTGCTTTTAGGTATCGAGTTTCTTCTCAATTGTTAATGAGCACTCGTGGAGTGTTTATTGAAATAGTTAGAGGTCGCGGTGGAACACCTATTGCGTTGCATATTTTGCCACCTCAAAGTACCGCTCCCATTCCAGATGAAAAAAAGTTCGTAGCGGCATTCGAGGTTGAATTACCCAACGCTAAGAAACAAAGATTAAATCCTAAGAATGTAATTTGGATTCGCCGCCCGCATCCGTTAGATCCATATTTGTCAATGACACCTATGGAATCCGCAGGTGTGGCTATTGAAGTTGAACATTTGGCAAAATTGTATAACAGAAACTTTTTATTAAACGATGGACGGCCGGGTGGCTTATTGGTACTAAGGGGGCAAATAGATGATGACGACAAACAAGAACTCCAAGCGCGGTTTAGGGGAAATCTTGCTAGGACTGGTGGAGTGGGTGTTATCTCATCCGACGATGGTGCAGATTTCGTCGACACAGCAGCAAGTCCGAGAGATGCGGCGTACGAGGCTCTTAGACAAGTAACCAAAGAAGAAATTTTGGCGGCATTCGGAGTGCCCGAGTCGGTGATAGGTAATGCGGCGGGCCGGACCTTCTCAAACGCTTCTGAAGAGGGGAAGGTTTTTTGGAACGAAACGATGAACCCCCACTTGGAACTACTTTCTCGTGGGTTGGATGTGCTTGATGAGAAGTTCTACGTTACCTTCGACACTACTTCTGTTCCTGTATTGGAATTGGCGAAACAAGAAAAGGAACGTCATTATCTCCAAGAGGCTCAAATGGGAATGATTACTCCTAACGAGTATCGAGAGATCACAGGCAGAGAAAAGGTAGATGCATTTTTGGCTGACTCCATGTTGGCAAGCCCTAATCTCGCTCCGATAGGAAATACAGAAGAACCGATGCCTAAAGAAGAGGCGATGCCTCCGGGTGGAATGCCTCCGGGTATGATGCCTCCGGGTATGGCACCTCCGGGCATGATGCCACCAGAGGAAGGAATGACGGAAAGCGATCTTCAGGCTCTTGAAGCAGGAAACATTCCAATTCCTCCAGCAGAGCCAGTTCCAGAACCAGAAATTCTTCCGGGGCAAAAAACCATAGAAGATTTTGAGGTTAAAAGATTTGATTTGAATACCGAATGGGAAAATAAAGCATTTCAAGACATTGATCGTTGGGAAGCAATTTTCAATAGGACTCTGGAGCGTTATTTTGAACGGCAAGAACGTGTAATTACTGAAAAGGTTTCAGGAGCCAAAACAAAAAGATTATTGTCTAACGGCGATTTGAAAATCGAACAAGTGTTCGACACTAATGTTTGGAATAAACAACTTCGTGAAGATCTATCTCCAGTAATAATGGGAGCGATGATTGAAGCGTCTTCTACAGCGTTGTCAGATTCTGATGAAAAGGTTGATCCAGACGAAGAAGAGATTCAAGAGTATATTGAGTCTCAATTGTTGCGGGCAGAACTTGTTAACGAGACTACGAAAAAGGAATTAGCAGGAGCAGTTGTTCTCGCTACATTGTTGATGGGTGAGGATGATGATGAAGCCCCATTGGTGGCAAAAGTAGCCATGCTCACAACGGCAGTTGGTGCAGTTTTTGCCGCTTTGTTAACTAAGCGTTTAAAGGATATTGCAGAAGTGGAGAGCACGGGAGCCTACAACGCAGGTCTATTTTTTGGTGGTAGTCGTGCGGGGGCTACAACAAAAACGTGGGTGACTCGCACAGATAAGAAGGTAAGAGCGGCACATGCCGCATTGCAGGGTAAAACTGTTGGAATAAGGGATGGTTTTAAGGCTGGCAGACATGCTTTAAGATTTCCGGGTGATCCTTTGGCTCCACCAGAATTAGTTATTAATTGTCGTTGTTTGCTGAAGTTTGGCGAAGAATAGTTTACTAAAAGGGATTTTAGTAAAGTCTCCGGCATGGGGGTATGAACGGGTGTAGTCTTTTCGGAGGCGAGATCGTGGGGTACCCATGCCAACATTAACTTTTACAGAAGATACAGAAATCCGTTTTAAGGCTCGTGCTGGTCAAGTTAACATTGATCAGGCAAAGGGCATTGTCGAATGTTTTGTTGCCGCTATAGGTAATAAAGATTCAGTCGGTGACATAATTGTTCCCGGCGCTTTTGATGGTTCATTAAAACGACGTAAACCACGCGTGGTGTGGGGACACAATTGGAATGAACCGATTGGAAAAGTTTTAGATATTTATGAAGTACCACCTAAGGATAGGCGACTACCTCAGAAGATGTTTGATGCTGGTGTTGGTGGCTTGTTTGCCAAAGTTCAGTTTAATTTAAATGCCGAACGAGGCAAGGAGGCATTTGCAAATGTTGCCTTTTTTGGTCAAGAACAAGAATGGAGCATAGGTTATAAAACTATTGATGCTGATTATGATCCCACTCATCAAGCAAATGTTTTAAAAGAAGTGGAACTTTATGAAGTTTCACCTGTTTTACATGGAGCCAACCAGTTGACTGGAACTCTGTCCGTAAAGGAAAACCAAGATTGCGGTGAGGATGGCGAATTGTGTGGAGTCAAGGGAGTTTTTGAAACTGAAAATCCAGACACAGAAGAGGTTTCTGATGTGGCGGCATCTCTTGAAAAGGCTGTAAATGCCGCTTTCAAAGAAGATGTAACCCTTTGGGATTTTGATGACACTAGGGCAGTGGTTACCAAGGATGATGAAGCGTGGGTTGTTAACTATCACTACGATGATGGTTCATCAGAATTTATGTTTTCTCAGCCTAAGCAGGCTGTTTTAGAAACCTTTGTTCGTGTTTTAGACGAAGAAGTAAAAGGTTCTTGTTGTGATTCCTGTGAAAAGGGTGATCCAAGTGGTTGTGAAGCAAAGACCGAAGAAGACGAAACAGAAGTTAAGGGTGGGAGAAAACTCACTCGCAATGTTCAAAAACTTAATCAGGCTATTGAGATTCTTCAAAGCATAGTTACTGATGTGGTGCCCTCTGAGGGTCCGCTAGAGCAAAAAGAACCTACTGAAGAAAAGGTGCTTTTGTCTGGCGATTATTCCGAATATTCAAAATCGGTTCCGTTCGAGTGTGAAACGGAAGAAGAAATGGCTGATGTCTTAGAGGCATTAGTCAAGGTGGGAATTCCAGTGAGATTTCCTACCCCTGAGTTGTTTGCGGCAGGTGACAAAGTAGTAGATGTTTTGTTGCCCGCAGATGAGCAGACTAAAGAAAATGTTGTAAATGCCATGGGCAAGGCTTTAGCCAATGTCGAATGGTTCATACCCCAAACCAGTAACAAGGAGTAATGATAATGTCCGAAGAGGTCAAAGACGAGCAGTCAGAAACTGCCGAAGAAAAGTCCCTAGAAGAGCAAATTGCTGCTCTGGAGGACATTGCTTCATCGTTTGATGAAAACACAGAAGAAAAATCTGAAGATGAAGAGGTTGAAAAGAAATCTGATGAAGAGTCAGAAGAAGCCGAGTCTGGTGCTGGGGAAACTGAAGAGGCAGAAGCCGAGTCCACTGAAGAGGCAGTAGCCGAATCCGAGGAAGAGGCAGAAGCCGAGTCCACTGAGGAAGTAGAAGCCGAAGTAGAGGCTGAAACAGAAGAAGAAGGCATAGGCGCTAAATCAGACGAAGAAAACACGGATGCCAAAACAGAAGAAAAAGGGGAAGAGCCTGATCATTCTGAAGAGGAATGCAAGGATATGGAGAATTGCAAATGGCATGGCGTTGACGCTAAAGAAGCGGAAGACTCTGAAGAGAAGGCTCATCCTGTGGCAACCGGCTATCCATACGATCGTGTAGAGATGCAACCGGGTGATCCTGAGTTTGACGAGGAAGAAGACGAAAAGAACGTGATGACGGAACCTAAGAAACGGCGCATAGTTGTTGTGGAAATGGATCCATCAGAGGTCACTGAAGATATGAAGGCTTATGAAGTTGAAGTCGATGCAGATGAAGAAGAGGAATACCCTGAAGACGAAGATGCTAAACGTCACGAGGGAAGACCTCATCTTGTTGCAGTAGATGACGAGGAGCGTCGTCCTCCAATGGCTACTCCTCCAATGGAAGCCCCTCCAGAGAAGCCTGCTCCTGATGTTCCCTCCGCTAACCCACGGTTGGCTCGATTGTTAGCAATGGCTAATGCACAGAATGAGCGTCGTAGGGAAGAATCAGATGAAGATGAAGATGCTCGACCATTGCCAAAGGCAAGACTGGTTGGCGTTAAAGGTGAGGAAGAAGAATTAGTCACACCTGAAAACAATGTGATGGATCCTGTTGCTTTAAGCAAGCGACTTAAAAGGTTGGGCTTGACTTCTGACGAGATTAAATCTTTTAAAACAGATGACTACATGTGCGGTATAGAACGAACTGTTCGCACGGGTGATGTTTGCAATTTCTGTCGTGGAGGTTGTGCAAGTGAGAAAGGTCTTCCAAGTCTTTTGGAAGTTGAACTTGCTGCTGAGGCAGAATATAAAGGTGAAGTAGTTGATTCAGGCTATGCACCTAAGGATGACATCTTTGTTCTTGATTTGAAAACAGCAGACGATGAATACATTGAAGCATATTATGCAGGTAACGGATCTGCGCTTGGCTGGATCATGCTAGATGGTGATCTTGCAATCAAGTCAGCCGAAGAACAGACAGTTAAAGTTGTGTCTTTCCAAGATGCAGAACAGACGGCATTAAAGAACATTAAGGGCAAGTCTCTTGGTGTTGATGTGGATGTTTTCCAAGGCGAAGATGCCTACGTTGTGGAGATTGATGGAGCAGACGGCAAATCATATGATGCTTATGTGGGTGTTGATGGACAATTCTTAGGTTCAGACATGCTTGATTTCACCGAAGATGAAGAGGCAGAGATTGTCGCACTACGGAAAGAAAAAGAAGCATTGGAGTCTGAGTTATTCCTGAAGCGTGCTTACAAGTCTGCTAATACAGAGGAGATGGCAGCGGACGGCGTGGCTATGGCAGACGGTTCATATCCAATTTTGACACCAGAAGATTTGGCTCATGCTATTCGTGTGAATCATCGAATTAAGTCTTCTGAGTTAAAGAGTCATATTGAAAAACGTGCAGAACATTTGGAATGTCAAAACTTGATTCCTGCTGAATGGGTTGAAGAAAAAGCCGTTCAAACAGATGCTCAAGCAGAACTAGAGGCTTCTTTGATGGAACTTCAAATGATAGAAGCAGGCCTTCCTACTGATGAAAAGCGAGTGTACACGGATGAAACCCGTCAGGAATATGCTGAACGTGGAATTGCTATGGAAGATGGTTCATATCCAATTCGTGATGTCGGTGATTTAAAGAACGCCATTCAAGCGTTTGGTCGTGCAAAGGATCCTAAAGCCACAAAAAAGCACATTAAAAAACGTGCTGCGGCTTTAGAGGCGACTGACTTGCTTCCAGATAACTGGGAGTGAGAAATTTTTAAACAATATTTCAAACAACATCACGGAGGTGTGAAATCCAATGCGTAAAAAGAATCAATTTGATCCGAATTTTGGACAGGTAGTAGCAGAAGAAGAAGAATCTGCTCCTACTCCTGCTCCTGCTCCAGAACCAAAACCAGAACCAAAACCAGAACCGAAACCAAAGGCAACCGCCAAGAAAAAATAACTTTAAGGGAGTGTCATGCTTGATGCTGATCTTGAGGTCAAATTACCTCAGGACTTAATTGACATAATCCCGCAAGAACGAGTTACTGGGGACATTCTTCGTGGTCATGGTCCTCGTCGGGGAAATCTAGAAGCGCTTCTTAGATATTGGCGTCCCATTATGCGGAAGCCGGGTGGTTTTCGACGTTGCATTGTGATTCTTGCGAATCATCCTGAGTTGTATCCGCTTCAACGCATTTGCGCGTGGTTGCACCATGAGACAACTGGCAAATGGCCCAATGAGGGCAATCATCATGGCGGCGGGGGTTCGGCAGGTCGTGTTCTTCGTCGTGCGATTCCCGGCAAGAGACGTAGGCGTCGTCGTAAGAAAAGTGACGGTGGTGTAGAGATTTCCAGTTGGAGAATCTATAGACGTTTAGGTGGGATGGCGACACGACCTATTAATGGTGATTTGAATGCTCTTGAGTTTAAGGCGGCACGTTTTAAGCAGGGGTTTAAGTCTGTGCCTATGCCGGGTTCTTTTGAATGGGATGAAGAACATCTTGATGTCAAAGTTGGATTAGTACGAACTCATGGTCGTAGTGGTCGGTGGCTTCAGAGTCTTGCTTCATTCTTTACTCCCGGTGATATGGGTAAATATCGCAGTCCTCTTCGTTCTGCTCTTTGGGGGTCATTAACTCCGGGTGGCGGAGGAATAGGGGGCGGAATGCGCGGCGGCGGTATGGGCGGCGGCGGATTGGGCGGTGGATTGCCTTCTATCGCTGGTGCGGCGAGTGCATTGAGGTGTCCTACGGGGTACATCAATGGTGGTAGGTTCACGGATCCCAAGTTGAGTAATTGTGGGGGCATGATTTTCGATCAGCCCGCTAAAGGTCCGGGTGCTGTTACAGATGTAGACAGAGAGGAAATGACTCGTCGTTTTGAAAGTTCTCAAGCCCAAGATCTTCCTGATGTGGTTAGAGACATCGTTATTAAGAAACCTAAGGGTGATCCTTTTGCAGTAATGCGTGAAGCGGCTACAAAACCAAAGACAAGACCCAATAAGAAACGTCGTGATTCTGCGGTTAAAGATGTTTTGGCATATACATCTGAAAATAAAAATGAAACTCGTCTTGTTCGTAGAGATGGGGCAGTGTTTGAGCCAACAGTGGGACCAGAGAAGTTGGCGAGAATGGATCACGACAACATAAAAGAGGCGGTTTATGTCACTTCTAAAATTCCTGAAAAGGGTGGCATTGCGGGAGATGAAGTTCGTTTATTGACCAGAGGGTTGAAAGCGATTGAGTATTCATTTCCAGAAGGAAGTGTTCGTTTAGAAAGAACAAGAGAAATAGATGCTGGTACTGCTGCAAAGATAAGAACTCGTTGGGGTGGCTTAACAAAGCATGCGGCATTGTCATACAATCCGGCTGAAGCGATGGAACGATTAGTTAAAGAGTTTGCAGACACCCTGTCACTTAAACCATCTTTCTTAGAAATGCCCGGAGCACGAGATCGGATAGTTGTTTATTCGGTTACAGGTGAGCGAAGAATAGTTCCACGATGGATCTTTTCGTTATATCTTTCTTTGAGAGCGCCTAGGCGTCCAAAGGGAACGGTAAAACCATTTACACAGGTTCCTCCTGTGGAGGGAGAGGGTGGTCCTACCAAGTCGGAGTATTACCGTCCTGAACGTGGACGTTACGCCGTATTAGACATACAACATAAATCGTTGGCGTTGCGTGTAGAGAAGTCTTTTCTCAATGTAAGTCGCATGCGATTAGCGCATAAAGGTGGAGTTGAAAAAGAATCGGTAGTTGATATTAAGGCAGCGAAATTTTTAAATGTGCAAAATGATCCTGATTTAAGAATCAAATTGTTGGGTGGTTTGGGTAGACGTAGGGGACGAAGGGTTAGTAATTTTGCACGTCGCATGCCTAAAGTGGCTCCGTATGATCCCAATCCGCGTGATGGGGATGTTGATGGTTTGGTTCAGGAAGGAACTATTTGGGAGAGACCAAAGGGAACTTTTTTTAGGGGGCTTACAACGGGCGCAAGACGAATGAAGGTTGGTGCTTATTTGGCTGATGCTGATGGTAATCGTGTTGATTATTTGCCGGGTGAGCATCCTAATTCTCCTATAGGTAGGGCATATCAGTATGCCAATCCAGAAGAACGTGAGATGTGGGCGAGACGATTGGGTCGTGTTGAACGTGGGGCAGAGGGCATTATCGAAACCGAAGATATGAGAGCACGACGTTCCGCAGATTTTACTCCTAGAGAGCGTGTTAGAGAATATCGGCGTTTAAGATTGCAAAATGCTCTTGAAGAAATTCGTACACAGCCGGAAAGAAGAGAGCGTAGAGCGCCTCGTTTAATAGAGGAAGCAGAAAGACTAGAGGGTGAAGCGGGGGAGGCTCGTGCCAGAGCAGAAGAGGCAAGAGAAAGAATAGCAGCCCGTCGAGAATTACGTCAAAGGCGTCGTGATTTAGATGAAGAGTTTAATGAGGAAGCGAGACAAAGATGGGGAGATACTGGAACTCCTCGTGAAGAGCCATTTGGGGTAGTTCAGACTAATCGTGAGGTGAATGACCTTAATCGGCGAAGACGAGAAGCGCGTGCTCGTCTTACAGCAGAGGCAGATCCCAATGAGGCAAGAAGGGAGAGGGCGTCTCAGCGTTTAGATGCTCTTGTTGCGAAGAGGGAAAAGAGAGAGGCTAAGGCTGCTCAACGTACTTTGTTGGAACGTATTTTGGATCGAAATGAAAGGATGAAAGCAACGGCAGACAAGGTTCGTCGTAAGTTTAAGGAAAAGTCACGCGACAAGCATGTCGAGGAAGAGAGACAGGAAACTGTTGAAGATTTAGATATTCCATTAAGGGATCTTGACGAACAGTTGAGTTTATTTTCTATACAGGAAGTTTTCCAAGATGCTGCTATTGAGTCGAGGGATGATGATTATGTTCCGCTAGAAGAAATAGACGAAGATACTCAGGCTTGGGCATCCGCTTTACTTGAAGAAGAAAACAGGCTTGTAGGTACAAGTTCTGTTGCTAACGATTTATTTGAACAAGTACAGAGAGGTTTTGAGTCTGAGGTAGTGGACGGTGCTCGTTCAGATTTTACTGACGAACTTCTTTTCAATTTCGTTCTTTCGGATGAGAATGAAGAAATCATTCCTACGGCAGAGATGTCTTCATTGGTGCAGGTGTTGCCGAATTTGTTTGAAGATGAAGGAACTGCAAAAGTCGAGCACAGGATGTTGGCTTTGAGCAGGGAAAGGCTTTCTGATAAAAAGTTGTGGATAAATGAAGTGCCAGAAGGCATTTTGAGGGCTGGTTCCTTTCGGGAGTTACTGGCCAACATTGAAGAGAATATAGAGGAAGTGGATGATCCAGCAAAATTGTTGGTGAGATTAGATCAACTTTGGGATTCAATGGTGAAGGCTGGAGATATGTATGACGCCCTTGATGAAGATTCTCGTAAATTAATAAACCGAAGGCTTAAAGACTGGCGTGACTCTCGTGAAGGTGTTGAAGATTTAGACATTTCTGGTTTATCCGAAGAGGATGCTTTGGAGGCTTTGTTTAAAGCAACTTTATTAAGGGCATCGATTCAAAGTGAAAAAGATCGTTTATACAGGGTTCGTTCAGACATCGTTGCCACAAAAAGCAGGATGAGCGATGAAGTTGGATTAGATTCTTTGGCTGATTCCACTGCCCTTCCTGAAATAGATTCAGAAGATCTTGGGTATATAAATGGGCGAATGAGGCAAGCCTTTGCTCGTCGATTTAAGCGGGCAAAGGAGATGGATGAAGAATTAGAAACTAGAAGTGGAGAGCCTGAGCGTTGGGGTTTTGAAAGTTATGGCATTAATCTCGAAGAACTTTTTGAGAAGATTGCTGACGGAACAGCAGATGCTGAGGTGTCAGTAATGAGTCTCAGAGAGGCGGGAATAAGCACCGAAGAAGAAAACAGGCTTATAGAAGCGATACAGGATGTTTTTATGGCGGGAAGGATCTTTCCTACAAAAGACAAAGACGTGACAGGTCTTGTTGCTTCTTATAATCAAGAAAGACCAAACAAATTTCCTGCGGGATCAAGGGTTGGCAGGTTAGACGCATCGTCAGTTGAAGATTATAACCCGCCCGAAGTAGTGGTAACCGTATATAAAAGCGGCGGGTTGGAAATTGATATTTCGGGATCTATATGGGCATATGGTGGCGGACCACGAACAATGAGAGATGCAGGGGCAGTGAAAGGGTTTGGTTGGGTAAAAGGAGGATCGTTTGACCGCACTCTCTTCTTTACGCGTGACAAGTCAGGTCGCATAACGGGACAATTATATAACGCCACTTTAGGTGTTGATGATGATCGTGATGCTGCTGGCATGGGGGTAAATTTGCAACAACGTGGCATAGGTGGGATCTTTACCACACATACTTTGAAATCCACATCTGCTTTAGGGGTAGATAAAGCCACTTTAATTGGTGTTGCTGATGGTGAATTTATTTGGGGATTATACGGCTATAAATCAGACGATGGCGTTCCAGAATTACGGATGATTTCTGCTCTTCAGGAGGCAGTGGATTCTTACAGAATAAATGGTCCTGACGAAAGCAATATTATTTTAGATGACGAGATGGCAAATGAAGTTGAAGAGTTGTTGGCTGTTCACGCAAGGTCTGATGCTCTCAGGTTGCTTCATGCTCATCAAATTTTTCGAGGTGTTAACGGCAAGCATCCATGGGAGGACCAAGATGGTGGCGAAAAAGCAGGCAGGAGACTGGGACTCAGAAAAAGAAACAAGTATGAGACATGGTGGTTGAATACTGCACCATTAGGTAATGCCCACCTGCCTTTAGATGGTGATTTTGGTGAACTGTTAGAAGGAGAACGCTCTGGAACGAACAGAAATGCTGCGGGAGTTGTAAGACATCAAGACCCTGTTATAGGAGATAGACCCACTGGGGAGATGGGGGATGTTGTAACAACCTCTCTTCGCGGGGATGATCGTCAGTTGGCAATAATTTCTTCAGATAATAAATTACTTTCGGTTGAGGCTAATGACAATGTTCCCACTGCTGAAGATGCGGCGGAGATTTTGAAAGATAGTCAATTGGGTACTGGAAATTCAAAAATGAGTGATATCCCTGATGCTTTATTGGGGGAGGCTTTGACTCTTTCCTCTGAACCAGACGGAGAGACAATGGAGTCTTTAGTACGAGAAGCGGAAAATATAGGTGATTTTGAGGAGGCTGAACGGTTAGAAAAGGAATGGGAAGAGTCTTATCAGGCATCATCCGCATTCAGACTTGAAGCGGCGGCTGATGCAATTCTTGGTCAACAGTCAGGGGAACTTCCGTGGCTTATGGAAACTCGCCCTGACACAGCAAGTGTTGGAACGAGGGTTTTTTACTTATTGAACCCTGACGGGAATCCAACCATAAAAGGATTGGTTGTCAAGGGAGCCGATGCAAGAATGGAAGTTGTAAGAATGGCAGATGGCGATATTCCAGTAGATACTGTGGCGACAGAATTTATGGGGATGCGACTTGCTAATGCTGTTGGTTATCCAACGGGTACTCCTCGACTAGACAGTCTCTATGACATAGGGGAAGATACGGGTCGTACCGAATTGGCTCCCCGACTTGTTTATGAAACTGCGGGTAATGTATTAGATGATGACGAGGTAACTTCGGGTGTTACAGCCGCAGCGTCTGGTCGTGAGATTGATCTTGAATCAGAACTACGGCATGCAGTGTTCAGGTATTTGCTTGGCGCTAATGATGTACATGACAACAACATATTAGTTACAGAAAACGGTGAGGTTATTCCCATAGACCATCAGGATTCTTTTGGTGACGTGGAATTACTAGATGATCCGCCAGCAGATCTTTTTACCTATTTGGAAGATTGGCGTGGAAGTATGGGTGGGGCTAGGGGTACGTACTCCAGAGAAAATGGGATATTTTTACTAGGTCTTAAAGAAGCATTGGACTATGGAAACATTTCAGAAACTGATGTTCGTGAAATTATTTCAGACATGAAGGATTCTATGCGTATGGCATTAATGAATGAGTGGGATGGGATAGCAGCGGATGTGGACAAGATGAATCAGGAAGCCGTAAAGATGGGTGGATCAGATCGTGTGGAGTCTGGAAGGGCTACAGTAAAAATGGCTAGAGCAAAAGTTGAAGAACGCATAGAGGCAATAGAAAACGATCTTGATGACTTCATGTATTCTTTACTTGGTTTGGATGTTGTCGAAGAATTACAGAACCTTGAGAACTGGTCTTCGTATAAGACAACAGGGGAGTTATAATGGCTAATTTTTTAGTTATTCCTAATTTTCATACTCGTAATGCAAGTGCTAAGAATCCTCCAACAATTTTTATAGATGATGGCAAGAGTTACTCTATGGAAGGGTTTCCACGCACGGATTTATTAGGAATATTGAATAGTTTTGATAAACGGAATGTTCCGCGGGAGGATCAGTTTAGACGGCTTCTTTCTACGTCCACAGTTCTTACGACTACTGCAACTCTTGGGAATGACAGTAATGCGGAGGATGCTAAAATTTTGGAAAAATACAGGGGATATATAAATGCCTAACCTTAGTGATGATGCGGTTACAAAAATGCGAACTTTTATTAAAGAGCGCAATAACCCCGCACGTCTAGGAATGGTTGAAGTCGTTGCCCAGTATGTTGTGCACGATTTAGACGACTTGGCTTTAGAGGACAAAGAAGAAGCATTAACCATGGCTAGATATCATCTGTCTACGGATCGTGGAATAGAGGATTTAAAGGCTCTGCTTCCTAGTGCTGTTGGGTGGGCGTCTACGGATGCTCCCGGCTTGGAGTACAAGTAGTTATGTCGTATTTTTCTGAGATTCGTTCTAATGATATTGATTTTAAAGCACGTTCTTTTCTTGTCAATGAGCATAAAGCGTTTAATCCTCTTAAAAGGTTGGGACGACGAGTAACTCCTAATCTTGGTGGTCGTGGTCGCCGTCGTGGAATGGGTCGTGTTCCCAGACCGGCTCCGTATAAACCGAATGCGCGTGATCAGGATATTGATGGAATAATTCAAGAGGGCACGATCTGGGAGAGACCTAAAGGAACTCGCATGTTGGGCGAGAACGGTCGGGAGTTGTCTTATGGAGAAACTAGGGCTGGATACGCTTCGTTGGTTGATCCTGAGGGGAATCCAAGTGACTATAAGCCGGGTGATGATCCGAGGTCGCCGATAAATCAAGG
>Ga0066836_10000763_pt1 | contig 16302 bp, 14 predicted proteins | sample ETNtaG_18_FD_71568 | JGI IMG/M metagenome (GOLD analysis project Ga0066836, IMG submission 71568) | Marine microbial and viral communities from oxygen minimum zone, Eastern Pacific Ocean - ETNP201302SV91 | ecosystem: Environmental > Aquatic > Marine > Oceanic | place: Pacific Ocean: Eastern...
TAGCGGAGGTGTCTACCCGGTCCCATTCCGAACCCGGCAGTCAAGACCTCCTGCGTCACTGTTTGTACTGTGGTACGAGAGTCCACGGGAACGCGTGTCGTTGTGTCTCCTTTACTCCTCTTTCCGGATCTCGGCCGACTTTCGAGTTGGCCGAGGTCCAACTTTTTTCAAACCCCCGCATTCGTAAACACGGCCGTCAGGCTCGTTGGCAACACTTCAATCGGCACGGCTAAGAGACACCGACACCGGCGCAGCCTCAACGAGGTATTGGCATGGGGCTGAAAGCATCAGATTTGCTTGGTACAAGCCAAGTTGGCGTCCATCTAGCCATGATCGGCCGTGTTCTTTTTGCCCCCCTCCAACTTTCAAAGAAAGATGTCTCCGCACTCGAAGACTGTCTTGGTCTAGAAGTCGCCCAGATGTCGGTTGGAGGCAGCTCACTCGTCGGTTCTCTCATCGCAGGAAATTCCAATGGAATTGCAGTAGCCGATATTGCGACCGCAGAGGAAATTGATCAACTCACATCATTCGGTGATGTTGTGGTCATGGAGAGTGGAGTCAATGCAGCAGGGAACTTGCTCATCATCAACGAAAATGGCGCGGTTGCAAGCCCAGTATTGCCACAAGAAGGGTTGGATGTTCTTGCAGACACTCTCAAAGTCAACTGTGCTGCAATTAGTATCGCAGGTAACGACACTCCTGGCAGCGTTGCTGTTTGCAACAATCGTGGTGTACTACTGCACCCCGATGTTACAGAAATGGAAGTGGAAACAATCGAATCAATATTGGATGTTCCAGCCATGGTTGGCACAGTCAATTTCGGCTCACCATATGTCGGTTCAGGATGTATTTCTACAGACAAGGGTGCATGGGCAGGTTCACAAACAACGGGTCCCGAATTGAACAGAATTGAGGATGCTTTGGGTCTGATTTGAGGATTTTCACCCCTCCCAACGTTCAAAGACGGATTCGGCCGGGAATCCGCGTATGGCAGAACTATTGTACTCTGGAAAAGTCAAGCAGGTGTGGAGCACCGATGATCCAGATGTGATTGAATTTAGGTATACGAATCAGATTTCAGTTTTCGATCAAATCATCCCTTCTCTGATTCCACGTAAAGGAGAGAGCCTAAATCGCACCTCTTGCCACTGGTTCAAGTTGGTTGAAGATGCCGGAATTTGCGACACCCACATCATTGAGATGAACGCACCTGATCGCGTCCTTGCGCGTCGATTCGAAGTCATCCGGGAGCCGGGTGCAATTCCACGTGATATGGAGAACGTGTTCGTGCCTCTTGAAGTCATTTGCCGACACCACTTGGCAGGCGGAGGTTGGCGCCGATACAAACGTGGCGATGTAGGTGCTGAAGAGTTTGGGTTTGAACCCGGGACCATACTTGAAGAAGGTGTAAAACTCCCTGAACCTTATCTTGAGGTATCGACGAAGTTCGAGAAGTTTGATCGCCTCCTCGATCGACAAGAAGCTTTGGAGATTTCAAATTTGACAGATGAAGAATTTGATTCCATCTTGGCAATCGTCGTAAAGGTCGATGATATTATCCACAAGGAGGCTGCAAAACGAGGCCTAATCCATGTAGATGGTAAGAAAGAATTTGCTCTTGGTCCGGGTCGTATACCGGTTCTTGTTGATTCCTTTGGTACTTTAGATGAGGACCGTTGGTGGGCAGCAGATGATTATGAAAACGGAACTATCGTATCTCTTTCGAAGGAATTTGTCCGCGAGCATTACCTTGGAACCGGCCATCATACCGAGTTATACGAGGCACGTGAAGCCGGGACAGAGGAACCCCCAATTCCAGCGCTGCCCCAGAATATCATCGACCAAACCGCTGATCTATATGCAAGCATGTATGAGCGATTAACCGGTGAAGAATTCTAATCCCCGTGCGCACGCATTAAGATTCCAACACCCCGCCTTTCAGCGGTTTTGAGAATGATGAGTAAATGCCGCACAACATCTCGAACCCCGCCGTCAAAGGTTTCGCGTTGTGCAACTTTCCAAGCCGATTGGTGAAGATAGATGCGCAATTCACACACTTCCGGCCCAGTCAACCATCCGTGTAGCCTCATCCCCCCGAATCCAATACTCAGGTTGTCGTGGCCTCGCACCTCCTCCCTCAAACCAGAGTCAAGTTGAGTGAGTAATTGGTCACCTCTGTCTCCTTCTTCTTCGGGAATTAGGAATTCACGCAGATAGGCGATTGCATTCCCATCTTCAGTAGGGAATCGCCCAAGTCGTTCCATCGAAACCCCTCGATCAAGTGGTTCCGCAGGCCCGCCATCATCTGCGGTTTCTCTAAGAGCGAGAAATAGCAGAGTCGCATCATCCCATTCAATTGACACCCTCCCTTTTGATAGGGCTATTCCTTGAGATTCAAGGCGTTTCACTACGCCAGGATATGATTTGGAGAAAGTCTCAGTGTCGATCTCATCTCCTCTTCTCGCTGCATCCAACAGATTTGCGAATGCGGGTGCCGACAAACCTTGTATCGGGTCAAATGTGTGAAATGGGGTAATCGCACCCGTGTTGAGAGAGTCCACTCATTTGCCCCCAAGTTGTTCACGACGCGCACGAAGTTGTTGTAATCTAGCCTCAAACTCATCCACTGGAGTGGTTTCTTCTTGTTGTGGTTCCTCTTCAACTTCTTCCGACCCAATGTCACCTTCTTCAATGGGTTTCGAATCTACCTCCTCCTCTTCGAAGTGCATGTCTTCATCTTCATCTTGCTCAATGGGGACACCTTTCGCTTTCGTCGCAGCCCTCTTACGGACTCGCATTCGTTTCTCAACTCGCCTTGGGCCTGAATCTGGTCGAATCATTCCGAGCAATCCCATCAACCCGAACACAATGACGAGACTTCCTAGAAGCATGGCGTAATCTAAGCCTTCACTCGACTCGGCAATCCCTCCTGGCAATACGATGAGGTTGGTATTATCTGCTGAATTACTATCGATATCCCATGGTGCATCACATTGCAGTTCAATATTGATCGTAGTGCCTACGGGGAGGTCTGGTCGTTCAATGGTAATTTGAGGTGCCAAATCACCTCCGACATCGATTCGATGCCTTGAATCCCAATCGTCAGTGTTTAGATGTATGAAACAGATGGCGCCCGGGAACTTGGATTGGTTTTGTCGACTGATGGAAACCACAATTTCTTGTTGGCCCGAACTTTCCCTCATTTCGACAGCAGTAATGCCCAAATTCCAGTCTGTGTCCCGTACTGTGACAACTTTGGAATCCTCAGCGATCAGTGCTCCATTCTCATTCAGTAATGTTACTTTCAAGGTATGCTCGCCAGGCGAAGGGTCCCATGTAAGCCCTGAAAGATTGATTTTTGAATTCGCAAGAAGGGAAGTATTGGCAAGTAGATGGCCCGATTTGTAATCGATTACGACTCCCGTTTCATCTCTCAAGATTGCAGTCCATCCAATTTCCGTGCTTCCATTTTGAATGGTACATGTGGCCAGAGGTTCTGAGTCGAGAGAATTCAACATGCAACTTCCCATTCGTGTTGGTGGGTCGCGCACGCGCGCCCAGTAATCAAGAGTCACACCATCTACGTCGAGTTCACCGTCCCCATCCCCCAGAGGCACAGTCCAAAGCCAACTCCCATCGTTTGATTGTGAGAGCGTTTCGCTCCCTTGTTTCACAGATACGACGTCAAATCCAGGGTTGAAATCCAATTCCAAAACATCACCAGATGTTCCAAACAGTACTGGGCTTGTAGCCCAAGAACGATCACTTTGTGTCAAAGTCAGCGTGGCTTCTCGTTGCGTTCCACTTTCATCGGTGGCCCTCAGTGTGACGCTTGAACCATAGCCACTTTGATTTGAATTCCCTGGGATTGCTGAGAGGGGTATGCCTGAACTTTCACCGACACCCAAGCTCACTTGTTCAGGGCCCACAAGCGACCAACCTTCTGGCAACCCTAGAATATCAATATCAATCGTTGTTGGTGCATTGCCCAAATTGGAGAGCATTACCAACGGCAAACCACCTACGGGTGAAATAGACCAATTCTCCTCATAATCTAGTGAATAATCATGCCAAGCCGCTACGCGCAAAGGCAATGTCGTTTGGCCCATGCCTGAACCGTCTCCATTCCTTGCTCGAAGCGTCAATTCAACGGTATGTCCTGAAATCGCACCATCTGGTGGACTGATTGCACAGGTAAAGTTCGCACTTTCACCAGGTAATAACGTAGCGATATTTTCACTGATACTGATATTCCATCCACTGGCATCAACCCACCCATTGATGAATGGCTCCGCAGGTGAATTTCCGCGTTGTTCAACGATTAATGTGATATTGGCACCATTTCGATCGATATCCAAATCAGCACCTCCTGCCAATATCCACCAACCTGGGACATGATTCATGTGGACATGCACTACAAATGGTGCAATTGCAGTGTCGTCACTCAACCCATTGAAAGTGATGGTTGCAATGGTGTCCATCCAAGCGCTGGAAGACGCATTGATACCAATGGATAGATTCTCAACCTGATTTACCAAAACAGTGTCACTTGATGCGCCCCAAGCAGTCCAGCCTGTACCGCTGTCATCCCCAGCAACTTGTAAGGAGATTTCAGGTGTCATGTCGAGTTGATCAGCGAGGTTGCCAATATTCGTGGCACCCAAGATAAAATTGAGATGCTCACCAGGATCTGCATTCACAGTATCTCCACTAACAATTTGTACACCGTTGTGTGTCAATTCCATCAGCCAGCGGTGGTCTTGCCTTGCCTCGATGAGGACTTCGGTGGTTGAATTGATTCCAATATCACCCACAGATTGCATCTCAAATCGGAGCACAAGAACAACTGCCGCAGCCATCTCTTCTGGCAGTGTTAGCGATACAGGGACACTACGCAACTCACCCGCGCCCAAGGCGTATTGGGATGATGGAATTCCAATTGTCAAACCAGGGTCTGAAGAAAAATTAGCATTGGTTACGACGCTCCATGAAATATCGTATGCATCCGGTCCGTTGCCTGGGTTCGATAATCGAAGCATCAACGTTTCTTGAACACCAACATCCATTCGGTGAGGTTGGACTACAGGCGCTGTCACCTCTAGTACCGCTCGATGAATTTGTAAAACCTGCAATGAAAGGGATAGAACACATCCACTGTTATTGGTTTCCTCTGCCGTCCATGTGTGTAGCATTGGAGGTGCAGCAAAAGGCATATCCAAAATCAGTGAGCCAGATACGCGTGCGCCAGAATTACCTGAGACACGCAGAGTCGTCCCATCAATTGACAGGGCCCCGCTTGTTTCCCAATTCCAATTGGGCATGATCATGCCCGCCGATGCCATATCCCATTCCATTTCATCGACGCTTGAGGGCAGTTGTACCTCAATATCCCACGTTCGATCATCAGCAGGTACAGAGCGAATGTGTGGGGGTAATATTTGCACTTGATTGGCTGTAAAGGTGAGGTCGATTGTTCGACATTCCTCATTTACACCCGCCCCTATACACATTGAGAGTTCGGTCGAAACATTGTCTCCCAATGTTACACTAGCTGGGACCTCATGCCGTGCGGTCAACTCTCGAATCTCATTCGGGTCTAATTCCAATGGGTTGACCTCTTGTCCGGTTGAATCGTGAAGTGTGATGAACTGGTCCCAAGCGGTTTGCTGCCACTGTAGGGAAACAGTTTCTGGGGCATTGCCGAGGTTCTCGACTAAAATCCAAGCTGCGGCAGGTTCTCCAGGAATACCCATCCCATTCGAATTCGCAGTTCCGTCAGCCCCCCGAAGTGACAACCCTCTGGTTCTTTCGGCCTCAATTGCCAAAATCGCTGTTTGGGAAATGCTTTGATTTGAATCCAGAGTCATCGTGATTTCAACAAATCCAGAATCGGTACCCAAAGCTTCCACAGGTGCCGTTACCTGGAGTGTTGGTGTCCATGTTGAACCAACTTCGATCTCAACCCCTGAAGATGAACTGGGGTCAAGGTCAGCAATCGTCCAGTTTGTGGGTAAACCAGCATCATCAATCGTCATCGTCCATGTGCCTGCAATCCGACCTGTGGACGTGATTACGGGCTGCACATTTTCTTGGCCTCCAGGCAGGACTCTAACCGGATCAGGTGGCACTCCAATGCTCACATTGTAAGGTGCGATGATTGTGAGTATTGTTGTGGTCACATCGTTATCCGTTCTTGTTTGAGTCACATTTCCATGTTCATCCAGATTGAGTTCAAAGGTGTGCTCACCCAAGCCCCCTGACCAATCGAAAGAGAACGATGCGGAATTGCCATTTCCAGTCGGGGGTCTTGGATCCAAGGCCCCCTCACGGTGAGTGTGTTCCAATACCCCGTCTACATACATACGCGCAAAGGTGTCGGTATCGGTTGAGTCGGTACCGGCATTTTCGAAGAATGCTGTGACAGTAATCAATTCTCCCGGGTCAGGCGTGCTCGGGTTGAATGTAATCGCCAATCCGTCCTCATACGGGCGAATATCTGCTCCCGCCTGGGAAATGAGCATATCTCCAACGAGGATGTCCAATGCTCCATCGTTGTCGAAATCCGCTAGCGCATGCCCCGCCCAAGTACGATGAGGTAATTCTAGGCCCGAAACCCATTCAGAATTGATTGAGGAGCGAGAACCAGTTTCACCATCATGTGCGTAGACCGTTCGACCAAATGTTACCACGATTTCATCGAAACCAGTGCCATCGATGTCCATCGGGGTTGGTGCGGATACAGCAATCTCATCATTCGGATTTCCGGATGTCCCCTCGACAATTTGATTCCAGTCGAGCCATGTGTTCTGACTCTGTTCGTCGTAATCATGACAACCAACCATGCCATGCCAAGAAATCCCATCTCGATACCATGTATTCCAACAGATTCGATCGGTAATGCCATTGTCATCAGTATCCATCAAAGCTGGTGGTGCATCGGCATAACCATTTGAGGCGGTTAGTGAGAAAATCGTGGATGCATCAGTGACATCAAGGCCCACGAATGTGGCACCATCAGCCGTGCCTGGGCCATCTGCATCCGAAGGGATTGTCACAACCATTTCAGGGGCCGGGTCTGAATCTAATTGCGTGATAATCGGACCTGGTAAACGAACGTGAGGTGAAGACGTATCACCATCGAGGTTGCCCAGTGTCTCTTCGTACTGAACTTGGCCGTTTGCGGCGTTCAATTTCCAAACCCACATGTTCCCATTGTTTTCATCGATGGTCGTGAGTAGAATTGCAGACGAAACCGCATCGATTTGTACCCATGCTGGGTCAGAGGGGTGAGTGCCTTCGCCCAGCGTAACTTCCCATATGGGGCTCGGAGTACCCGTAGTGGGTATCGGGAGTGCGATTACATTCGGCTCATTGTTCGCATCATCCATCATCGCGAGAATCAGTTCAGGGGAACCGTCCAAGAATAAGTCAGCAAGAAGTGGTTGTGCAACTGGGTCGTGACAGGTTTGACATGTCCGATCAGCAGCCATCTCAAAAGTCGAATGACTCCATCTCCACAACCTTTCAGTTTCATGGCTCCCACCAGGCTTCCAACCGGTCACGTCACATTCAATATCGGGCGCCCATAGTTCAACAGTCGCTTGTCCATTCGCATCATAGACGACAATAATCTCAAGCGTCCCGTCCTCATCCACATCGAGAATCACAGGTGTGGATTTGACTTCGCGATCGATTGTTCCAATGTCAACTTCCCACATGGTTTGGCTTGTATCTCCGTCGACGATTCGCATGATGGCGTGTGAATTTTGTTGGTGGATGAAGACAGGTGAAAGGCTGTCTCTAGCACAGGAGTCTAGTACAAGTCCTCCTGTATCGATATTGTTGGTAAAGTTGCCAACTGAAACCCCCAATGTTTCGACACCGGTGTCCCCTTCGGCATAATGCATCCAATTCAGTATAGGGTTTGTAATACTCAGCAATTCACCCGAACCTGGTTCAGAAGGGGCGTGTGGCGGCACAGCGGTCTCATGCCCAGGTGTGCGTCCAAACTGCGGCCAAGAGATGTCACCATCAATCCAGATGTCTCCATTCCGACCCTGAGTCGACTCGACGCCTTCGCCATCCACAAATGCAAGTGGCGACAAACTCTGTCCGATGAGTAGCAGAATCAATCCAATAATGAGGATTGGTGCTCGCGCTACCACATGGGCTCTGCTCGCCATCAATGGTTATGCCCACAGAACACCTCTTGAACGTTCGTGCGCCGGGGCTATTCATGGGGCCCATAGGGCCCCAGATTGCATATTTCCGAATTCTTGAATTTGCGAAGCGTTCATAGAGGGGTCTTCGGTCGCCGAATCGTCTTGGACGACCTCTCCTCTGGAGGCGGCAGCCGATGAGGGACGGGAGGCTTACGGGCCTTCCGTCCTTGGCTACCTCCTTCGCTGAGAGTAAATCTGAGTGGAGGTAAAGAAAATGTACAGCCTTGAGACAATTGAAGACACCATTCGAATTCCAGCAGAGTACATCCAAAAAGGGAAATCACTCTCCGAACACGTAGATCGCCTTGCACATGATGCATTCGAGGGCAAATTCAACGATGATGGCCACTATATCCTCCTCACATTGGATCATGAGTTGGAAGGTCGTGGCCGAATTATTCACGGTGATGGTGCGATTTACCAAAAAATTCGATTCAAGGCCCTCTTGTTCACAATGGATGGGAACGAAATTGTCGATGGTGCGGTAAGTGAAGTGCACGAGTTTGGTGCATTCGTCCGAATTGGGCCGATGGAAGCACTCCTACACAAGAGTCAGATTCTCGACGAGCAAATAGACATCAACGTTGGCCTTCGTCGAATCGAAGGTCGCCAATCTGGCAAGTATCTCGCAGAGGGCACTGCAGTACGCGCACGAATCGTGTCACTGTCACTCAATCCTCACGACCCGAGGTCGAGTAAGATTGGTTTGACATGCAAGCAAACAGCGCTCGGCGCGCACGAGTGGCTCAACGAGGAGGCGTGATTCATGGCCAAGAAGGATCTCGCCTGCCCCGAATGTCGCCATATCGTTGAAGTTCAAACCGGAAACCCAGGTTGGTGGCTCAAGTCCAACAATGAAATGAAAGCGAAGAACAAGAAGGCACTCGCTATCTTGGCCTTTGCAACAGCCAACGGACGAGACCCCGATGAAAAGGAGCGAAAGGCTTGGGAAAACGAATTGAATGCTGATTTGGGGATGAAAAACAAGGATAACATGGAGAAGGTAAAGGTCCCCGAACCAGCCTGTCCATTCCATCCTGAAACCAAACTCAGTGCTGATTGGCAAGGGTTTACCATTCTTCTTGACCCCTCTCGGAGTGAGGTTTCCCGGGCCCTTGGAATTGAAAAATCGGGAAACTATGCACTAAAGGTTCGACACCAGTAATCATGGAGGAATATGTATGGAAATTATTGATAGAAAGGAAAATTCAATTCTAAATCGTGTTGAGTTGTCATGGCAATGGCGCCACATGGGGTCCGCTACACCAACGCGTGCACAAATCATCGATGCTGTTGTGAAAATGGAGCCTGGTGCGACAAAAGACCGTGTAATCGTCAAATCGGTAAACACTCGATTCGGTCAGCCATTAACGACCGGCAATGCACTTGTTTATGCCGACAGAGCAGATCTTGAGAAGGAACCAAAGTACATCCTTTCACGTCACGGTGGTTCTGATGATGCGGAATCACCAGTTGAAGCACCATCTGCCGAAGGTGATGAAGAAGCTGCAGAAATTGCTGGAGGTGAGGAGTGATGGGTGACAGTCCAAGCGCATCAGCAAAGTGGTCCAAGTATAGCGTTGAAGATGGAAAACTGGTACGTAAGCAGGACCATTGTCCAAAATGTGGACCTGGTGTTTTCATGGGAGTCCATTCCGATCGCAAAACCTGTGGTCGCTGTGGCCATTCAGAAAAGACAGAGTGATTACTCAAAATCTCTTGTTCTCCCAACCGGGACATCAAGTTCGTTCAACAATCGCTTGATGACACGTCGCTGCCATCCCTTGAACGACTTCCTGTCTAGGTGGGCCATTACATTCCCTTGAGGAAATGCATTGCGTGTGCTCTCTACGCATACGCGAATTGAATGGTTCCATGCACCTTCTGGAAGTGGTCCAGTATCCGGGTCCCATGCTTCATCTTCCGGTTTCTTCATCTCCAGAGCATAATTGGCGATTTGATGGCCAGCCCAACAATCTGTTTTTCTCAAAACATCCGTATGTCGTGGCGCATAGTGCCCTCCTCCAATCCCGAGCATCACCTTCGCTGCACCCTTTTCGTTAGAGGATGTGGGGATCCATTCCCCAACGCCGGACCCCCCATCTAGTCCAAGCCCTATTTCCATCACATCAGCCCACGCTTCGGCAGCATCGACTCGACCCCAATGAGTTTCAGATGATCCAATCTCAATGAACATTGTAGGGACTTCAAGACACGGCCCATGGTGCGTTGTTTCTATGGTCAGTTCAAACTCTGGAACAAGCTCATGTCGATGTGCAGCATCGCACATCAATCGATACCAAGACGCAAACCTTGGATTTGGGAGCATGACTTTTCCCTTGATTCCACCGTGTTGAGCCCGTTCACCATGTGGGTATTCACCTGGGACCCCGAGAACATGTAGGGTTAGACTAGGTCTACCACTTGCTGCGTAATGTCTGGATAAGAAAATCACTTCGTCAACAGTATGGTCGATGCCGGAGGAAAATCTCGCATCCAATCCATCCTCCATCAGAAAACCTTCACCGAACCACCACAGCCAAACATCCTTGTTTTCATGTTTCCAAACACGCCCCCCTTCGACGTTTGACTTTTCCACCCACCCACCTCGGGCTAGCAGTGCATCACCTTGAATGGTAGAGGCGATATCGGACTCAGATACGATGAGTAGCGTCACCATTGAATGAGCGAGTACGCCACTCCCCTTCAGTATTCGCAGCCCATTCCTTCATGAATCGGGGCCCCCAGCACGCACCGATGTCACTGCCCGACACGCCCACGCCACCTCGATTTTTATTGAGAAACTCCGAACGCGCGGTGCTCATCGATACAGAGGGGGGGATGTGTCTACTCCATCCAGAAAGACTCCAAGCAATCGATCCGATTCGACATCCATTTCCAGGTGTCATCACCAACGCGGTTCTGTTAGGCAACGACTTGCTCATTTCCACGTGGGTAGAGCGAGAAATTTCTCTTGCAAGACTCGCAGCTTTAGATCTTAGAGACCCCCTACAAGATGGTATAGAACTCCCCGATTTACGAATTGCAATCGAAAGTGGAAAAATTGATCATCATCATGTCGCAGGTTCTGCTTGGTCACACATTCTCGATGCTGAACCACTTGCAATATGTGCATTTGAAGACGACCTTATTTTCTGCACACATCATCGCGGCCTCTACCGGGTCACTTCAACTTCAGAAGAGGTTTGGAGACGTAAACCCCTAGAATGGGACTCTCTTTTGCACTTGCCCGATGGAGAAGTACTTGTTGCATTGGTCACAAACGATGATTCAGTATGGGCCTTCTCACTCGGTGGTGGTTGGGCTGAACTCGACGGTTCTGATGGTTCTGTACGTAGAAGAGGAGTATTACAATTCAAATCCAGCGTGAATCGGGTGTGGGGTGGTGATTCTGGAGAGTGGTTGTTCGGATTAACGCAAAACCGTATGGCCCGTTGGGTAACAGATCAAGAAATCACCCAAGTCGAAAACATCCAAGGTCCTATTCAGGATGCAATTCACGTCGATGGGAATTGGTGGATTACTGGATGGCGTGAAGATTTGCAATGGAAACAGAACGAATCTGATCCTGAAAATTTGGTTCTGACATCATCCAAGAGAGTCGAAATCGGTAATCGCATCATCGATCGTGGCGAGGAGGGGTATTGGGTTTTGGATAATCGTGGCCAGTGGACCCCTTTCGCCGTAGATTGAACTGAAAGTCCGAAAGGAACCGTCAAAGAGCGCCCCCTCCAGTCATCAATAACGGGGGGCATACGATGGGGGTACTCGGGCGGCTCATGGTCGGCGTAACCAAATGCATGCCGCGATTTTTTGTCGCGGGTGTAGCCCGGCGATATGTTGCGGGAAAAGATATCAGAAGCGCCGTTTCCGTGATGAAAAAACTCAGTGCAGAAGGTGCATGTTTTACCATCGATGTTCTCGGTGAAGAAATCTCTAATCTTGAAGAAGCCCAATTCTTCATCGATGAATATGACCGTGTACTCGATGCAATCGTCGAAAATAGTCTGGATGCGAATCTGAGTATCAAGCCAACAGCATTCGGATTGTTAATCGATGAGAAGAAAGCCTACGAGAATATCGAACGCTTGCTGAGAAACGCCGCAGAGCACGATATTTTTGTTCGCTTAGACATGGAAGATCATCGCGTCACTCAGCCTACGATTGACATTGTCATCGCAATGCACGCAAAGGGGCTTCGAAATGTTGGCACGGTATTACAATCTCGGCTTTTCAGAACACCTTCGGACATCGCTTCAATCTGCGATCAACTTGGAGGTGATGCAGATTTCCGAATTTGTAAAGGGGTTTATCTAGAACATGAATCGATTTCTCATACCGACTACCGATCCATTGTGGATGCAATGAATCAGCACATCGATCAAATCCTAGATTCCGGCGCCTATGCGGGTATAGCATCACACGATTGGCCAATTATCGAACATGCCTTGGCCGCCCTCGACAAAAGGGAGATGGGACCAAATCAAGACGACCCGAGATCCGAATCTTCTGAGAAGCGTGTTGGAAAGGGCCCAGGGTATGAATTCCAGATGTTGCTTGGGGTCAGGGGCAACATTCGGCGGCGCCTTGCAAAAGCAGGGCACCGGACACGAATCTACGTCCCCTATGGGGAGCGATGGTATGAGTATAGCATGCGGCGATTGGATGAAAATCCAGATGTGGCAATGCACATTACAAAATCGATTTTCATGCCGTGGACCAATCGTAGATAATCAAAGATCAGCCAGCCTCTGAGCAATGGCCCCCATTGCAACCGCCGTTTCCAAACTGGCACCAACCCCAGTCAATTCAAATTGGTCAGGGCATTTGTCGAGCAGACTCCTGGGCAACCCTTGACGACCCAGGCCGATGAACATGCATATTTCGCCATCATAATCCGACAAATCAACCGAACCTCCAATGGGCTGATGTGTGGTTGCAATAGGGTGTCCAACAATACCGCTGAGAGATTCTTCAATCGAGAGCAATTGTATTCGATTGGATGCCAGTAATGAAGGCAAATGGTTGACCCCTGCAGTTCCAGATTCCTTTTTTGCACGATCACATAATTCCTCAAGATTCTCAGTCGGCCAATCTATGAGGGCAATATCCAATCCAAATCCCCAAGCGATTCCAGATGCTCGAGCCAGTGCTCGAAGGTGTGCGGTTCCAATCGACCCATCATAGGTGTCCACCAACGCCATCGTATGGCCTCGCAGTTCAGCATCTTCTGTTTCCGGTGGGCTGGTTAGAACGGAAGGGGTTTGAACAGGTGCCAAAGATTCGGCGCGTTCAGAATCTCCAAGGCGTTCAAATCCTTTCGCGAGATTTTTCCTAATTTTTCTCGCAACATTGGAATCCAATGATTCGACATGTTTGGCAGCAACCTCCAGTAATTCCCTCGCGAATTCTGAATCACCTGCTCGATCCGCTCTGCCGGCAAGTGTGACGGAATATCGGACAGATTCCTCACCCTCACCCGCCAATGCTTGAGCCAACAATCGGACATCTTCTGAACGTGAAGCGTGACTACACATTGTGCGAACCGTTTCGAAATCCGCATCGGTTAGAAATGGCAACGCGAGCTCAAGGGCACTCGGTTGTAGGGCCATATTTTCTTGAACTGTCAGTCTGTGTAAGTTGTCGAGGAACTTAACCACTAAATCGGGTGATGCTTCAGTCAATAATGGCGTTATTTCATCGACCATTTGTCGATTCCCACTCAAGACAATCGCCTTGATTACGGGACGGGCTGCTTTTGCCTCCATCCCCTGATTTTCAACCGCCAAGAGGAGTAATTCAGGTAATTTTTGCACGGATACTCGACTTGCAATCGATTTCAACGCCTCAGCACGCGCCTCACCCTGAGATAACCCCCCGGTCACACTGATGAGATAATCCATCATTTTCTTCCGCGAACGTCCACCGGGCCAATTCCCAGTCGATTTCGCAATGATTCCAACATTTTCTGCCAAACGCCATGCCCGCTCTTCCTCAAGCATCGATTCAACGATGATTGGAACCCATTCTGCACGATCATCTTCATCCATTTCATCCGAACTGCACAACCCACAAATCGCTTCGGCTCTGTAAACTCCATCCTGTAGATCCTGTGCCCTATCAAACAACTCGCGTGACAATCCATTTTCGCGTGCATCCCGCAGTATTCTGCGGCAAGCGCTTGGATCGTGCTGTTCACTCATCTTTACCATCCTGCCACTTTGCTTGGTGTTCTTCACGACCGGGGAAATTTTGTCCCTTCCAATTCCCTCGTTCGACCTTCCTCCTCTCTGCAATTTCTTCAGGTGTAGGTGGTTTGTGTAGGAAGATTCGGCGAATGTTTCGTGCGACCATTTTTCCGGTCAGAGTTCGAGCGGTACCGGAATGAAGAGCACGGATCCTCCATGTTTCTCCTCGATGTTTGACGATGGTCCCACACGAAAACACCTTTTCTGGGTCGACTTCAATGGTGTCTGAGAAAGAAATTTCGTAATCACTGAATGTTCGCTTTATTCTGGCCAAATCGATGCGAGTCGCCCATACACGCTTGACATTCTTCGCTTCAGAAGTCCGCGGCTTCTCTTCGCCACCTGTTTCTAGTCGAGTCACCCGCCAAAGGAGGTTCAATGCCTCAAATTCGTCATTGAGTGCAAAAGTCTCATCATCATCGACTTCCATTTCATGCGGAATAGATTCCGAACCATCCGAGAGTGTGAATCGGACCGTCACCGGTTTCGGGTTGCGGAAAATTACGGTGTGGACATTCCCACACCCTTCACATCTGAGTAGATAATCTATACCAGAATCACTCTTGAGTGCCTTTTCTTTGAGGATTTCATGGGCTTGTCGCGTGTTACAACCTGGACAGCGTGTGACATTGTCCAACTCCTCAACATCATCGTCCATGGCAACTCCTCCAAACCGACCGGCTCACCGGGGGTATTTCACCACATCCCATGTCGCCGAGATTTGAAAACCAATTGCGCGCCCGGCGAACTGTGGGGCTGAGTATCGAAGACGCTTTGGCTGCGCTGCTGGCCAAGAATCCTGATCAACCAAAGGACGAGCCCGAAGTTGCCTCTTCTATTGGAGCTCAACTTGAGCATATGGAACTGGATTCGATGCCGACCAGTTTGCGACGCCGGATTCGGGATGTTATCGCCCGTGTCCAACCAAAGAGGGTTTGCGAGGTCGGCTCGGGGATTGGACACCTCAGTGCGTGGCTTCTCGATTATTGGTCGAATAACCCCCGTCCTGAACACTATGACATGGTTGAAGCAGGCGGGAAGTTCGGAGTAATTCTGACCCGTATTATCCGCCGATATGATGCGGAAGATTGGGCACATGTCCGCGTTGGTGAATTCGAATCACTCTGTGCAGAATTGGACAGTTGGCAGGCAGCCAATACAACCACGGACGAAGCCGCTGCAACCACATCTCCCCCCCTGAGGGCTCCTTACGAGATTATCATTGTAGATGTGGGCGACATTGGTCGCGTCGCTGCTATCAAGCGCTCATTCGATCTTCTTGTACCGGGTGGACTTATTCTGACAGCTGAACCCGAAGTCCCAGTAGATGATGTGGGGGAAATTCCAGAATTGGGTCCTGAGAATCCTGAACAGGCTCGTGTGGCCTCCTTCAATGAATGGACACAATTCATCACTGAAATTAGTCAAACCAACCCGGTGGGTTTCGTTCCACTATTTGGGGGCACTTTGGTTGGCATTATTCAGGCCTAACCAGCCATTGCAAGAAGGGTATCAACCTTCAACCGCCCATAACCGTAGTAATTGTCGTGCTCAGCCTGTCCATCTTTTGGGGTGACGCTGTCCTGTATCCACCCTTTGACATCCTCCACCGTATTGCGTGACCCACCCGATGTACCATTTTGGGCGAGATCAGGTCTGTGTTCCAAGAGATGTGCAATGGCTCCACTGACCCATACTGTGGCTCCACTGGTTCCTGAACCCCACGCATAGAGCACATCGGTGTCGATTTGGGCATTTAGGATGGCTAAATTTTCCCCAGGTGCAACAAGTTCCGGTTTCTTATCGGGATT
>Ga0066836_10000764_pt1 | contig 16299 bp, 15 predicted proteins | sample ETNtaG_18_FD_71568 | JGI IMG/M metagenome (GOLD analysis project Ga0066836, IMG submission 71568) | Marine microbial and viral communities from oxygen minimum zone, Eastern Pacific Ocean - ETNP201302SV91 | ecosystem: Environmental > Aquatic > Marine > Oceanic | place: Pacific Ocean: Eastern...
TGTCGATAGGCGCTTCTCGCCCAACCTTACCGCGATTAACATGGCACCGAGTGGACCAAAGAAAGTGGCCAGAGCCAGAGCGATAGGGTGGGCTCCAAATTGCCATGCAGCCAGAACAATTCCAGCCGCCGTCGCGCCACGATCAACGAATCGAACAAGTGCCTCTTGTCGAGATTCACCCAATGCACGCAGCGCTGCTCGATGTGCATAGGTCAGGATCTGAACACAAGCAGAGAGTGCAAGAATGAGAGATGCCACAAGCCATGTTGTCGATTCTCCAATCCACATCCACCCAATGAATCCACCGAGTGCAATAATCGGAAGTGCAAACCGAACTTGAATTTGCAGACAGCGATGTACCAAATCATGCGCACCGGACCCCAACCTCTCGCCATCACGCCCGATGAGTGTAGGCAACCCAAGATCGACAATCGTCGCTGTCACATAGAACAAATCGAGCAGTAATACCCAGCGCCCATAATCGCCATCGGTGAAGGTCTGAGTCAGAACAACATGAACCGCAATTCCAACCACGAGTGCAGCCATATCTGCGGCCGAGAGCCAAAGCGTATCGCGCTCAAGCCGAACCCTTCGACTCACCTCTTCACCTCGAGCAGCATTTGGTGTAATGATTCTGTACACCGCTCCCAAGACATGCTCCGTTCCGCCTCCTCACGAGCCAATGCTCCCAGTCGCCGACGTTCCTCAAGAGGAAGTGAACACAATGCATGTAGCGCCTTTTGGCAGTTCGCATCATCTCCAAGTGGAATCAAAGTAATCCACTCCGCATCCCGATAATGTTCCAAGCCGCTGACATCTGAAGCCACAACAGGCAATCCGGAAGCAGCATATTCGGCCACTTTCAGAGGAGATGCATGTTTCCAAACATCTCGATTCGGTAAATGAAGAACGCCAATATCTGCTGCCGACAAACGAGATGCAACTTCACCAGTCCCTTCAACGCGGGTCATTTTCGACAACCGTTGCGAATCATTCCCCTTTCCAAAGAGAAGGAGGTTGACCCCCATCTTTGCCAATCGGTGAAGTTCTCGAGAACGGTCGAGTGAACCATGGCAAACAATCAGTGGTTTTTCGTTCATCTTTGCGATTTCAAATGAGGATAAATCCACTCCTGCTGGGACGATTGAAGATGGACCACTCCAAGGCTGCGAAGATTCCATGTGCTTACTTTTCACCGCCCGCCCAGAACTTTTTGAGCGTGCGATATTCCATGCTCTATCATACTGTTTTCTCTGCAACCATCCAATGATACCCGACACCACCGGCGGGCTTCGGTCCATGACAATCCACGGCAATCCTCTCTTTTCCAGAGTTTCCGCCGCCCCCTCTACACCGGTCCATTCAACAATCGCTAGAGAAAATGATTGCAAATCCATGGATTGTAACTTAGACGAAACATTGCGGGTGAAACTACGGTGACCTCTTCCAAGTGTACTTGATCTCTCAACGATATAATCGCCATCTGGACTCATGAATTCTACATCCCACCCCTGTGTAACAAGTGCAGATGAAATCCCGACTCGAGATGTTGCCGACAATTCAGATTGCTGTCGATGGGTAATCCATAGGAGTTTCAATTGGCCACCTCATCGTACAATTTACCCCACATCGGCATCACATTTTCAAGCCTGTATTTTTCCGCTTCAGTAGGTCCGGATGCGGCCATTTTTTTCCATAGATTACCGTCGAGCATCCCCTCCATAACCTCAGAATATGCAAGGGCATCAATCTCGACGATTTGACCAGATTTAGTGAATACTCCTTCACTGGCCACTGAGGCTAAAACCGGCATACCACGCGCCATCGATTCGATTACAGACATCGATAACCCTTCCCATTTTGAAGGTGAGAGTAATGTGCCACAGGTGGACATCAGATGCTCTTTCTCAGCACCATCCACCCACCCATGTCCTATGATTCCCAATTCTTCGTGTTCAATCCCTGTGAGATGCAACGTGACCTTCACTCCTTTCGCTCTTAGCATCCTTGTAGCATCCATCGCTACAGATTGCCCTTTCATCGGATTTGAGCGCCCCATCAAAAGAAACTGTCTTCGATCTCGTTCATTTGACACCGGTACATTCGGGACAGGGTTGGGGATTACACTCGATTCACCCAACCAGGGGGACAATTTCTCTTGCCAACGCTCTGTCAAAACGACTGTGTGAAGTGTTGAGCAGATTCGATGAACTTCCGGCCCTCGCTCTTTGCAATGTCGATCAAAGTCGCCGGAGTGAAGTGATAGAATCACCGGTACATTGGCATTTTGCGAGATTTTGATTAGACCCATTTTGCGTTTCCATGACCAACGAGTTGCTGTGTGAATATGCACAACGTCGACATTCCCCCGTTTCAGGCGGGCGGCCAATTCCTTCCGAACTTTCCACCACGCGCGCAAGACTGGGATAGCACCACCATCTGCATGACTCGCCATCATCTCGGCATTCCATCCATCGGGGGCGTTGTCTGCAAGGAGGTGGATTACAGCCCCCATCCCACCTCTAGTCTGAGAAGGCCCGACGTGAAGCACCGTACGCATCGCTTTCCCCCCGGACGGCACACGACGCATCTACCGAATGAAGGGCTCGCTGATGCAGTTCTCTACGGTGTGCTTATCGTTGGGCCTGTCAAGGGACCCATTGGAGAGGCCTATGATCGAGAGACTCGCTTTCCTCACTGTGCAGGTTGGAGCAACTCTAGCCGTCACCCTTCCATTGGCCATTCATTGGCTGCTAAATCGAAAGTGGATGCGTTTACCACCTCCTTCTCCAGAGTCCTGCAAGGATGCCGATCTCCCTTCCCTTTGTATCGTGATTCCAACTTGGAATGAAGGTAATGTCATCGAATCAAAGTTGAATGACACAATCGCGCAACGTTATCCGGAGTCGAAGCGTCGAATATTGCTGATCGATTCAGCCTCAACGGACGATACAGTATCGATTGTTAGAGATTGGAGTAAGTCGAACAAATGCAATATGGAAATCGTGGAAATGCCAGCCCGACTTGGAAAATCTGCAGCCATCAACCGGGCGATGCAAGAATTACGCGACGATGACGAAGTATTCGTTATGACCGATGCTGAAGCAACATTGGAAGAGGGCGCACTTCGTCGGGTTGGAAGGTGGATGAAGGATCCTTCCATCGGAGCGGTTTGTGGGTGTATCAACGAGTCCATCAGCTCAACCTATCGAGGTTGGTATCGTTGGTTCCGCTCAGGAGAATCAAGGGCTGATTCCACACCGATTTTTGAAGGTTCAATTGCTGCGTATCGCGCAAGTGCTCTACATCCGATTGAAGTTGGCGCCAATGCTGATGATTCACAACTTGCGGTGCTGGTAAGGAACGAAGGTTTGCGCACAATTTCCGACGAATCAATTCGTTTCTCCGAAGCCCCAATTACAGATTTGAAAGAGAGACACGAGAGAACGGTCAGAAGAGGCCAGGGCCTGTCCCGCCATTTCTGGAGACACAGGTCAGGTTGGTTTCGCAAGGGTCGGTGGGGTACGATTCTAGGTCTCAATGGATTACAGCACTCGATATCCCCTTGGTTTGTTCTCATCGGTATATTCGCGGGTGTTGCTCATGCAACCACCGTATTGCTCATCGGTTGGTTTGGCGGAGAACCGATGCTGTTGGATCGAATCATGCTATTGTTAGATGCGGTTGTATTGGCCAGTCTCGGAGTAGGAGTTACAGGTTTGAGAGTTCCATTGTGTGCCTCAGCAGTTGCATTCTTGACCCAAAACCTACGCCTCGTCCAAGGCATGGTCCTACTGCGTTTTGGACGTAGTTTGCATCAATGGGATGCAAGCAAATCAAATCGCCTTCGACGGTGAAACAAAAAAAAGCCCCCCGAGGGCGCCGAAGCGCCCCCGGGGGACAAGTGTGTAATCCTGGTTTTGGTTACGAGCTATCGCTGTCTACTGAGTTGTCTCAGCTGACGGTAACAGAGTCGTCACCAGCGACTGCAGTGCCACGGTATGTGACGTACAGATCAATGGTTGTTCCACCGTTTCCATCTGCGATATCGCTGCCACTCTCTGAGAGGGTCAGGAATTCGCCTGTCTCCCAAAGTGCGTCATCGTTACCGTCCTGTGCGATTGAACACTCCTGGTCGCCTGCAGTACTGCAGTCGAAGGTGCTATCGCCAACGCTTAGCTTCATCACAACGAACGCCCAGTTTAGGTCGTCCTCAGCGTGCTGCCAGCGGACACTCATTAGAGTGTCGTCGGTTGCTTCGCTTGTGTCTGCAGCGGCGTCATCAGCAGTGTAGCTGTTGCGTGTGCCACTTTCTGGCTGGTCTGCAGCTAGGCTGTTTGCCCAGACGTACAGAACACCTGCCAGAACAACAGTGATCGCGACCATTAGGATGGTTGCGATAACAGGGCTAACTGCCTGCTCGTTCTTCATATCATTCTTCATTTCAATGTCCTCCATTTCCCCAGCGGGGATGGCGCTGCTATACCCCTCATCGGTATTAAGGTTCCCACCGCGCCGAATCGTGGAAACCGCAGTTTAATCGGTGCACTGCGAGATATTGACAACTAGTACAAACAATTTGTGAACCTATTTTATAACATGTTCGATCCTATCAAAAAAATCATTTTTTAGATGATTTTGAAATCCGCAGAAACCCCTTCCAGCCTATCGGCCGTAGTTCGTTAGGTGAACAGGGGCGAGAGACGCAGCGTAGAGGGGATGGGATGCACTCGACGAGTACCAATCGACCCTGTTCAGATAGTGGCTGCACCCGCAGCCGTATAATCATTCCCAAATCGCTGTTTAGAGCCAAAATAGAGGATTATCGGCCCTTTTATTCGATTGTTAGAATTTCGGCACCACCGTCTGTAATCCAAACCGTGTGCTCATATTGTCCGATCATACCACCATCTGTGCATCGCAGCGCTTGATATGTTTCAAGGAATCGAATGCTCATTAATTTCTTGACCAAGGCGTTCCATTTGCGGATTCGACTTTCTTCGTCTTCTTGTGGAAATGGCTTTTCCATCAAAGGAAACGCCCACCTTTCTGCAAAAGGAAGGGTGCTGTATCTTTCTTCGATATAACGAGCCATCGTGGCGCCTAGCGGTTTCAATTTCTTCTTTGCAACAGCTTTCCGAATGGAAACATCGCCCGTGACCCGATAGATGTTTGACGAGTGGCGGGGTGCGATATTTTCGACTTCACCGTTTTTTCCCGTGGTGTTGAACGGTTCGACTGCAAAAATTCCACCAACGGGGACAGTTCCTTTGAATCCTGGATGATCGGCTCCACACGCGTAGGATGGTACTGAAGTTCCGGCATGTAAGTTGAACAGTTCTAACTGATGTCCGCACAGATTTCGAATCGGTTGGAAGCCAGCATCGATCGCAACTTGTTCAGCCGCTGCACCAACTTTGTGCCAAGGTGTTCCAGGATGCATTTGTTCGATAGATGCATCTCTGGCTTCTTTCGCTGCACGAATTTGGTCGGTATGATTCCCACCGTTTCCAACTTCAATGGTCATCGCATTGTCTGCAATCGCTCCATGAATGTGAACACCAATGTCCAATTTCACCAAGTCTCCCTTCTTGAAAATAAGTTCATCATCCCAGTCTTCAGGCGGTGTCTTCAGATGATCAGTGGTGTAATGTGCAGCTATATCGTTAACAGAAATAGTGCATGGGAATGCTGGTTTACCACCATGGCGATGGATATAGCGTTCCGCTGATTCAATGACGTCGTGCCAATGGGCACCCGAAACGACTTCGTCTTTGATCGCCTCAATGGTCCTGCGTGCGACGTGTCCGGCATCTCGCCAGTGTTTCATGTTCTCTGCATCGACCATGCTTGAATCTCCTCTGTGCGTACCTTTCCTTCTCTGATAACGGTCCAATCCGAATCTTGCGACGCGTCCCCGGAGATGTTCCATCTAATCAAGGTACTCGGTGCTCCACCTACACACTGGCCTGGGAATGCAGCGGAGTGCGGCAGGTTGAGAATTTCTGCTGCTTCAACACAATCTGAAGCAGGCACCTTCCCACTTGGATTGGCACTGGTCGCTGTCAGCGGCCCAGTTTCAGAGACAAGTTTTCTCGCGCGCGCGTCCGCGAGCACGCGCACTGCAACATTGTCACCTCCCAAACGAGGGTCCAATGTTTCAATCGCTGGAAGAATCAATGTCAAAGCACCAGGTGGGAAAGAATCCAAGATATCCTGTGCGATGTCGGGTATTTCAACAATGTTTGCTGCTTGTTCCAAATCGCAAACTCCGAGACTGACAATTTTGGTTTCTGAACGTTTCTTGATATCGAAGAGTGAATCCAATGCATTTGGTGTTGGTAAGCAACCCAATGCTGGCAACGTCGTCGTCGGGTAGACTACTGGTAATCCCTCAAGCACTCGTTCAACAATGCCGGTGGGCAGTTCAACCGGGTCGACCATGGGCCCCCGATGACGTTCTGCACTTCAGAACTCCGCGAGCCAAACTTGCATATGCCGCTCTGCGATGGTCGCCGCAACATCTCGTTCCCCCGATTTCACCAGTAGTTTACCACTTGGGTACAACGTGATATCAGCCAACTCGCTGGAGAAGGTGCAACATAGGCGGTTTCGCAAAGTGCACTCCCAACCCTCCGCCTCAATTATCGCGGTCACAATTTCGAGATCGATTTTGTCAATTTTTTCGGGGACAACGGTCCAAGCGGCACGACCACTGCACATCTCAAGGAGATAATCCTCACGGGACACCGCCGAATCCCCCTATCGCCATGCGTCCTTCCAATTCTGCAACATCTCTCGCCGCCTTTTTTGCCGCCCGTCGTTTTTGAATGGTCCAAAATATGAACACTAGGAAAAGGACAGTACAGACATTATTGAGGTGAGGCCAATAGGTTTCAAACATCTCCTCTGAAATCAAACCCGTGCCAAATACAATCGCTTGGGCAACATCTTCCATGGTAACAATTTCCGGCAGACCAAATCGGGTCAATGCAGGCGCGATGATGTTGTCCCAAATGATCGGGAATGGTCCTAAAATCAACGCTATCCATCGCATTCGTTTGACGATCGCGTAAGCCCTCCAGTGTGCCCGATATTGGCGCTCTCGTATCTTGAGTTCATCTGGTATCATGTTGGCACCTCAACTTGGTGGAGGCCCCGGTGGCTTTCCAGACTTTGATGTAGGCGCAGAAGGAGGAGGTCCTGGTGGCCTTCCATGTGGCCCAGTTGGCGGTGGTCCCGTGGGTGGCCCAGTGGGGGGGCCAGTGGGGGGGCCAGTTGGTGGCCCGGTTGGTGCTACAGGTGCTGCTGGTGCGACAGGTGCTGCTGGTGCTACAGGTGCTACAGGTGCTACAGGTGCTACAGGTGCTACAGGTGCTACAGGTGCTACAGGTGCTACAGGTGCTACAGGTGCTACAGGTGCTGCAGGTGGTGCTGGTGCTGGAGAGGCCGGCGCTTGTTGTTGTGATGCCAAGAGTCCACCTGCAAAGGCGGCTTGCATAGGATCGTCAGAGGTTGCATCCGTTCCCAACACGGGATCGTTTGTCTCTTCGTCCTCCCCAAATCCATCCAATGCGGTTCCGAAGGCTGCAGCCAACGGGTCTCCTCCTGAAACTTCCACGCTTGTCGATGAGCGACTGGAAGAAGTAGGCTGTCGTTCTGGCCGGGGGGATGCAGCGACTCTCATTTCATTGGTAAAGGGCCCAAGCTCTACTGAACCGGGGCCGGTATCGGTATTGTAATTGATTTTGAACAACCAAGCCCCAGTATCTGCTGGCACCCAAAATTTCAGTTCGCCACCGTCACCAGATTCGATCCTTGAGGGCGAGCCTCGTGGATCTGCATGTGTTCCATCCATGGCGCGGATGTCACCCTCGATATCCCACAAATCTCGAGTTGATTCATTTGAAACATCGATTGTCACCTCGAGAATATCCTCGTCGTCATCGTCGATATCGTCGACAACAGCCCAGAGGGTCGCAGTGACACCACCGGATGAGACTGTCCGCTGCGCCATGATTCGTCGACACAACGCCGCTACTTGAATCCCGCTCTGTTCAGCGCAGACTGTGACGTTTCGCAGGAGGCAGTGAATTTGCGACTACAACAATACTGGCACATGCGAGATCGATGCTTGACTGATGTGTATGCCTGCGGCGAATGTGCCTTCCGTCAATGAATAAGAAAATCAAGTTGAAACCGGGCAACAGATAGCGTAATTTTGAGATTGAACGTTTTCCACAATCCATTCTCTGCAATGGCTCCCCATCCTCACGCACAACAGCCAATCCAAACCAGCGTTGCCCCAGCGAACGTCCCATGCCATGAACTGTGTATTTGTGATAGAGATAATTTGAACCGAGAATAAGGACCCAATTGACCAATACAAAATACCACTCTGGTCCAATTAAAGCACTGAGGTTCCAAGCATATGCTATCCAAGATCCGGTTGCGATGAGAAGAATTCCCATGACCACAGTGGTGTCGAGAATGTAGGCGGAAATACGCTTCCAAAGCGGGGCCAATACAGTTCCCTCTGGAACCGGCCAGTGCCCCTCACTTTCTTGGACGGCGACCTTGGCAAGTGTTGGGCCTTTACCATGAATTGAGATTGGGCTATCGTGGTTCATATCGTCCCTCCAATGGTTCCCGCGTCGATTGCCCTTAATGTTACATATGGAGAACGTGATACGCTTCTAGACCTCGTTCAGAAGCCCAATCACACCAGGATTCCCAACTGGGGTCATTCCTCAATGTGCGAGGGTGCCCGAGTAGAATCAATCCTCTGCGCGCCCGAGTGATGGCTACGTTCAACCTCCGTCGATCCGTAAGGAATCCCATTTCACCAGCGTCATTTGCCCGAACAGCGGAGAGCACAATCACATCTTTTTCTCGTCCTTGGTACCCGTCCACCGTCTTGATTTCCAGTCCATGGTAACGTTCGTGTTCTTCACGACCACCTGAACTTTCAAACAGGTCATTCAACAATCTAACTTGGCCACTATAGGGAGTCACAACGCCGATATCGGCGGGCGTAATGTCACCTCCCGAAAGTAGCATATCTACCACACGAACCGCCAATCCAGCCTCATCCATATTCTGCTTCGATGCACCATCCGGACTGGTATCTTCTGACCCCTCTACCGGAATAAATGCGACAGGGGCATCCCAATCGGGCCAAACAAATCCAGCCGGGGCCGGTCTTTCTTCAGGAGAAACCCCATCTTCCAATTCCCCTCCATAGAAGCGCTCACTCGGCCATTCTCTGATGACCGGGTGCATTCGATATTGAGTCGTGAGCATTGTTGATGGTGCACCTAGTGCGATGAGTCGCTCAAATAGTGAGCAAGAGAGCCCCTCTTGTTCGGCCCTTCGAGAAATCACGGTCGGTGGCAATTGATGGTGGTCTCCAACCATCACCACATGACGAGCCCCTTTGGTGAGTGGGATCAACGATGCCGGTTCGGTGGCCTGTGTAGCTTCGTCCAGAAGTACAAGCGGAAATCGCCTTGAATCCAACAACAAACCCCCAGCACCAACACAGGTTGCACAAATGACTTGGGCATGATCCAATATGTCGTCCCTCATTTGATTTTCAATTCGGCGAACATCCTTCCAACCCTTGTTGATATCTCGATGTGCCAAACCTTTCTCTTTGCCTTTGAGTGAGGGCAATCGTCGCATCGCATCTTCATTTAGTGAAATCAGCGTTTCGACATCCCCACGAAGGTGATGTTCCGCCATTTGCGCAGCCATGGTCGCATCTCTCAACGCCTCACGAACCTTCACAGGTTGCCCGAGTCGAATTGCCTTGACGCCTTGATCTAAGAGCCCTTCCAATAGATTGTCGACAGCAACGTTGGAATCTGCTACAGCTAATATTGGCCCCGCTCCATTTCGGGCCCATGCTGCAAGAATCCGCACAGCGGTGTGCGTTTTTCCGGTCCCGGGGGGGCCCTGAATCAGTGATAAGCGATTTTGCATGGCCTTTGTGAAAGCCTCGGACTGTCTTGAATTGAGGCTACCTGTATGACTCGCTTGTGCCGCAAGTCGTTTCTGTATGCCACCGAGATTTGCTGGCCGGGACGAACTCCCTTCCATATCTCTGACTTGGCCATAAAACAACTCTCGGAGCATCGTTGAACTTTCCTCGCTGAACAGCATTTCTAGTGCGTGCGCCATTCGATCATGTGCGACGCGATTCGCACCCCGATCAAGACGCCATGTGTCGGAACGAATTTTCTGCGGCTGTTGGGTGACAACAATACGGATGAATTTACGCGAGCGTGACAACACAGTGCCTTCAATCACTTTCTCTTTGAGTGGATTATTTCTTGATAAAATAACGATATCTCCGTGCCGAAATCGATGATGGGGCAAGGCCTCACCACGGGTGAGCAATTTGACAATTCGTTCCCCGAATAGCCATCCATCATTTCGCCCTTCTAAGTCAAAGAGTGTGATTCCATTTTCGACCAAACGATCGCGGCCCCATTTCTTCAATCGCTCCTCAACCGCAACCATTTCGTCTTCCAGTTCCCATTCGATGAGATTGTTGAATTTTTCAAAGTGATCTTGAGAACGAGGGAAAGAAACTCCATCGCTTTCTTCATCACTTCCTTTGTTGGCAGAAGAACCCGCCGGAGGTCCGCGCTTGATACGGCGCACCTTCCCCTTCTTGTCTGCCATGATTGGGCCTGATACTTGGATACCTTTGGACCCTCCCACCCCTTCGTTGGCCCCTATAGGGCCAACTGTTTGAACAATCTAACCTTCAAGCGGGGGGTAGCGAATCTTATACAGGAATTGTGAGCGCCCTTGTCTTGGGTGGGGACATGTTTGGCCGCAAGCGGAAGAAACAGGCCGATGGTCAAATCTGCCCGTTGTGCCAATTGGCGAATGCTGAGGATGCCCCCTCGTGCACCCGTTGTTACTACGAGTTTACCGTTGCCGCCCATCGCCAAACCGTTTCTGAAATTACTGATGAAGAAAGTGGCGGTTTGTTCGATGCACTTCTGGAAGAAGATGAAGAAACTGGTGATGATAGTCCACTTGTAGATTGGACAAGCCATTCATTTTCGATGGATGATATGACTGTCGAGGTATCACCCTACGATGAGGAGGGAATGGTGGAGGTCGATCAATCCTTATCGATGGAACATCAGTTCGATGCCCCTCAACAGGTTGCTAGGGTGAAGGGAGAGAAACAGGATGAGGAAGAATATGTCCTCACTGCAGCCGATGCTCCAAAAAACGTCACAAAATTCGATACTGGCGATGGTCCGGATTTAGCTTTCAAAGAAGAGGAGTATAGCGCCCCTGTTGTCAAACTTGTTGAAATGACAGAAAGCGAAGATATTGAACCGGTCCAATCGGCATCATCCATATTGGATGAGGTTGAAGGGAATGGCGAAGCCGAACCCGTGTCAATCCCTCAGCCCTCAGCCCCCGTCGAACCCGTATCGGTCCCTCTACCCACAACTCCTGTCGACCCGATTCAAACACCGGCTGCTCCCTCTATCCCGGCGGTTCCTACGATTCCAGCCACTCCTCAAGTTCCAGTAATTCCTGAAATTCCAACCGTACCGACGATTCCAACCCCAGAACCGATTGCCGCCCCAACCCCAGCACCTGCTGGAATCTGGCCATGGCCTCAATCGGATGCTTGGGATGATGCCACAGTTCGTAAGACTCTACGAGATGCGATGGAATACGCCAAGAGCGGAGATATTGCCGCCTCAAAGAGAACATTGGTGACACTGGGTCCCCATCTGGGTGACCGCGTCGATCTCGTATTCCACATCGGGGTTTTGCTGAAGAAATTCCAACAGGATGAAGTCATGCGTCGTATGATTGAGACTGCACGCAGTCAACACCCTGACTCTCCAGAAGTCGCCAAAGCGGTTCAACACCTTCTTTCCTGAAGGCATAAACCCCGCCTATACATGGCTCATTTGTGCGTCCAATCGTAGAGGTTGTGTTCGATAAAAATCTACGGTTGATTCCGTGCCACCCATCCCACCAGTCGATCATACTTGAAGCGATGAGCGAAAACCTTGCAGACATTGATCAGGCAATGCCTTGGTTGGATGTGGAAGACCCCCTCTCTCCCCAACTGGACCGATATTTACACGATGTTGAACGGTATGGCCGAGGTGGCCTGTCATATCATTGGACTGTGATATATTCAGATGAGTTCGCCGGTCTAATTGCGTTAGATCACACATCCACACTAATTCAAGGACACTGGAATTTAGGCTATTGGATTCGACGAAGTTGTCAGCAAAAGAGATTGGCTAGCAAGTCGATTGATGCCATCCTACATTGGATTGGTCGAGGTGGTTTGACCTCTGTTGAAATGGCTGTGAGTCCAGACAATATTGCCGGACTCCGCACCGTTGAATCCGCAGCCCGTCGATGGAACGGATATCCATTGGATGAACAAATCGAGGCGGAGGTCGGGGGCGAACTCGTATCACACGATTGTTGGTTAATCCCTCGATTGCCGCTGGAGGGTTCCTAATGACGGCATGGTTGAGTGTTGACACAGACGATATGATTCACCTACCATCAAATCGTGGCCACCCTCATCGATCATCAGAACCAATGCCAAGTTGGCACACTCAGGGTTATCGTGCCTCGAAGCGATTGCTGGATGCTACGGACCGATTCATCGAATGGGCACAAGAGGGTCCACCAATCACGATTTTCCTCATCGCCGAGCAACTCGACTGTCCAGATTTTACCAAACGAATGGATGCAATGCTGTCAATGTCGAATATCTCGGTTGCCTGCCATGGTTGGGGCCATCGTTGTTGGTCTGCTTGGCCGGAAGACATTGTGGCCTTTTCTCAAATGCTGGTCGCAGCAAGAGATCGAATCTCAGCCTATGCAGGGAAATCATGGCGCCCCTGGTTTCGAGCACCGGGTGGATACGTTGAATCTTGGATGGCGGGGCCATTGGCGGGTGCAGGATTCCGATTGGACTCGTCGGTCAACCCATCAAGATGGGTCAATCGAAAAATGGGTGGAGATTGGTCTAAAGTTCAGCGCTCGATGGAAGAATGTGGAGTCATTGAACGACCTTGGCTCACCACGATAATTGGACCTGCTTGCGGTCCCGCCTTGAGTCTTTTTCCATTCTCTCTTTTTGCAAAACGCGCTTGGAAGAGAAATTCGAAATCAATCACAGCAAATCCCGAAAATAAGTCTTCGGCGGCGTTGTATTGGCATCTCTTGGATCACGGTCGGAAATCAGGTCGCTGGCAACCACCAATCTCTAGATTGACGTGACATCTTTGCGCTCAAATGCAACTTCAAAATCTTTGACTGCATCATCATAGATCTTGCTTTCGATTTCTCCACGGCGAACCAGTGACGACAGCGTTGCTAACACAATGTGTTCAGCATCGATTTCGAAGAATCTTCGGAGCGCCTCGCGCGTATCTGAACGTCCAAAACCATCGGTACCAAGAACAACATAATCACCGCCAACCCACTGTCGAATCAAGTCGGGTACCGCCATCATATTGTCACTCACTGCAACGGTTGTTCCTACGCTGTCGTCCAAGTGATCTGCAACCCATGATGAGCGCTTATCCTCAGTAGGGTGGAGTCGGTTCCAACGCTCACTTTCGGCAGCATCTCGCCGCAGTTCTCCATAGGAAGTAACCGACCAAATCTCGCAAGAGACACCACGTTCAGTCAACATTTTAGCAGCCCTTTCGACCTGTAGCATAATCGGGCCAGATCCGAGCAATCTAACGTCAGCTCCATCGCTTCCATTCAGCCGGTATAGGCCCCGCAGAATCCCCTCATCAACATCGGATGGTTTGGCTGGCATTGGATGATTCTCATTGTAGACCGTAATGTAGTGGATGACGTCCCTTTCATCGTTACACATCTCCTCAATTCCGTGCTTGATAATCGTCGCCAATTCGTAGGCATACGCTGGGTCCCAAGCACGCACGGCGGGGTTGGTCATCGCCATCAAGTGTGAGTGACCATCTTGGTGCTGTAATCCTTCACCATTGAGCGTGGTTCGACCTGCAGTCGCTCCGATGAGGAACCCTCTTGCACGACTATCCGCAGCTGACCAGATCAGATCTGCTACACGTTGGAATCCGAACATCGAGTAGTAAATGTAGAATGGAATCGTGGCACAAACCTGAGTTGAATATGAAGTCCCACTGGCAATAAATGTCGACATTGCACCCGCTTCGTTAATGCCCTCTTCGAGAATTTGTCCATTCTTACTCTCTTTGTATTTCATCAGGACAGAATGGTCCACCGGTTTGTACAATTGCCCCTCTGGAGCATAGATTCCAAACTCGCTGAACAGTGGATCCATACCGAATGTTCTCGCTTCATCGGGGACGATTGGGACAACGTGCTTTCCAAAGCCATCCGTTTTCATCAAACTCCGCATCAGTCGAACAAAGACCATCGTCGTACTGACTTCGAGGGAACCTTTCGTACCGTCATCAAATTCTGCATACGCATCATGACTTGGTGTTGTGAGCCCCATCTTATGCTCACGTCTTTCAGGCAAAAAACCACCCAATTTCTCGCGCTGGTGGAGCAAGTATTCGACTTCATCAGGATAATTTCCAGGTTGAAGATAGGGCAACTTCTCAAGGTCCTCATCACCAAATGGCAAGCCCATGTCATCACGCATGAATTGGAGTACTCCTTGGTCAGCCTTCTTTTTCCCGTGCGTAGAGTTTCTCCCAGCGAACGAAGGTCCCAAACCCCATCCCTTGATGGTCCGTGCAAGCACAACAGTCGGCCTTCCTTTGTGTGCTCTTGCGGCTGAATATGCAGCGTAAATCTTGACCGGGTCATGTCCACCTACATCATTGGTCAAATCTTCCAAATCGGAGTCGGAGAGGTGAGATACCATCGAGGCAAGTTCGGGTGTGTTGAACAAATCAGAACGAATCGTAGTTCCCTCCGCTGTCATAATTCTCTGTTCATCACCATCTGCAAGTGCTTCGAGGCGTGCAGCCAAAATACCGTTGTTGTCTTTGGCGAACAAATCATCCCACGACGAACCCCACAAGCATTTGATTACGTTCCAACCGGCCCCGGTAAATCTAGCGGCCAATTCTTGCACAATCTTGCCATTGCCTCTAACTGGTCCATCCAATCTCTGCAAATTGCAGTTGATGACCATCACAATGTTATCGAGGTTTTCTCGAGAAGCAAGGGTCAACTCCGAGAGTGATTCGGGTTCATCCGACTCACCATCACCCATGAAATACCAAGATGTACTTTCTGAGGTATCAACCAAATCTCGATTGTGTAGATAGCGATTGAAGCGGGCTTGTCGGATTGCAGTCATGGCACCAAGTCCCATGCTTACACAAGGGTATTCCCAATAATCAGGCATTAGGCGCGGATGTGGATATGATGACAATCCCTTACTGAAGGCCTCTTGACGGAAATTTTCCATTCGGGTTTCATCCATTCGCCCCTCCATCCACGCCCGAGAGTATAGGCCAGGGCTTGCATGCCCTTGCCAGTAGACGTGGTCGCCATTTCCATCGCCATCTTTTCCTTTGAAGAAATGGTTCAAACCAACCTCCCAGAGATGTGCGGTACTCGCATAGGTTGAGATGTGCCCTCCAATACCCTCGAAATATTTGTTTCCACGGGTTACCATCATCATCGCATTCCATCGAATGACGTCGAGAACTTTCCCTTCCATCTGAAGGTTTCCAGGATAAACTGGCTGGTCATCGGGGTGGATCGAATTGACATATGCGGTTTGGGTCAGTTCACCGAGCGGAACACCGATTGAATTTGCAACAGTTACAGCTTCTTGCAATAGATATCGGGCTCGCGCTGGACCCAGATTTTCCTCGACGGAGAGAATTGATTCTCGCCATTCTTCCGTTTCCCCCTCATCGGGGTCGGGAAGGGCGCTCCGATAGCCATCATCGACCATACTGCAGTCTCCTCGTTTGTTGGGCTGAATGGTTGGACTTGAACCAATCGCTGAAGACGACCTCTTCCAATCGGTCTACTAACCTTATTTTTCCACCTTGTTTAGCCAAATTTACGTGTTTTTCCGACATGACCTAAGATGGGTGTTGTTATTAGCGTCCTCCTTACAGGAGGAACCATGAGCACACGCTATGTGAATACTCTGATGATTGCTACCATCATGGTTCTGATGACCATGAATGGTGCATTGGACTTCAGCGAGAAAGAAAATGAAGATCGAGAACTGCTGGAACTTGCAGAACCTCTTGCCGCACCGACCAACCCTGGTCACACGGTGTTTGCACAGTACAT
>Ga0066836_10000766_pt1 | contig 16283 bp, 21 predicted proteins | sample ETNtaG_18_FD_71568 | JGI IMG/M metagenome (GOLD analysis project Ga0066836, IMG submission 71568) | Marine microbial and viral communities from oxygen minimum zone, Eastern Pacific Ocean - ETNP201302SV91 | ecosystem: Environmental > Aquatic > Marine > Oceanic | place: Pacific Ocean: Eastern...
GATATTTCCTTCTATTCTCGAAATTAGCCCCTAAAGCTTCGAATTCGTGTTCTCGATACCCTGAACCAATACCGAAAGCGACTCGTCCATTGGTGAGGATGTCAACGAAGGCAATATTTTCAACAAGACGAACAGGGTTGTGTAATGGAACAACCATCACCCCGCTACATAGAGTGATGTTTTTGGTTTGCGAAGCAAGGTATGCCACGTATAGCAGTGGGTCTGGAAGTATTCCATATCCCGTACTGGCGTGATGTTCAGCAATCCAGCACATATCGTATCCTCGTTCATCTGCTTCAATTATCTCTTTCGTTACCCGTTCATGTATCTCTCGAAACGGGTATTCTTCCTGGCTTCTATCTGGTTGCGATATTTCTATGATTCCGAATTTCACTCTTGGGTTCCCTTCTCGCGCCAGTTTACTTCTTCTTTCAAGGTAGTCCAGATCCCTTCATGTTTTTAGGTCTCGTTTACCTGTCTACTGGTTCTCTTTGCTTGGCAGATACACAATCGCTGTTCCATCAATGATGCGCTCGAAGTTCTGGAGGTGGCCTTGGATGGAGAGCTCACACCACGATGCATCTTTATTTTCCCCTAGGTTTGAGACCGCCCCAGAGATTGTCGTTGTGCTTCCTAAGGGAGGATTCCCTCCAAGGTCAGCCTCTAACCGAACTAATGTTCCGTGGTCCCCGATCCAATTTGTTATTAAATGAATGAGCCAAGAGGTTACTTGTGGACCCGTGGCTGCCTGAGCCAAAAGCCCACCTGTGCTGAAATCTCCAGAGTTGCTTGGGGCACCTTGCGTCCCCGAACACCATGCAACCACGTCCATAATGCTGAGAGGGCCTTTCGTAACATGGCCCAACTCTTCACCGTTTTCCGTTTCTTCCCAAAATCTTGGTTCAGGTCCACGCCTTTGTTCTGTGAGAATTTTTCTTTCAATCGTTGTTAATTCTTCTGCTGTGTAGCGGATTTCTGGACGGTTCTCGGGTTCCGGTAAGGGCAACATATCTCGACGGCATACAACGGTAGATTCAGCGAGAACCTTTCCCGATTCAGTAATGAATCTTGTTTTTCCGGTTTGATAGAAAGTATTTGTGCCCTCTTCAAAGTCTTCCTTTTCGTATGACTGTTCTGCAAGAATTGTTTCGCCGAGTTCAAATGGGTAAAACCACTCCAAAAGAACGGATTGATAGTGACGCTGATGACCCTCATGCCCCGGGCCGATGGTAGTTTCATCAATCGCATACAGAAACGAAGGCGGTGCGGTTCTGGTCCAAAGAGGGTTATTGTCACCTATCCCCCACACGAAATGTTTAATTGCATCAAGCGTTACTGAAGAGACCCATGGTTGCCTCTTACGTAATTGCCCTTCGTTTTCAGGATTCAAATCGGTCCGTTATCTCATTCGTGCCGAGTGTATCTCCAGACCCTTTCCCAATTGGAATTCCTGGCCATTGCCCATTTGCGAAGATAACAAGAACGGTGGCTCCTTCTGGCCCAGCTACGAGAGGTCCGTAACCTCGATTCGCTAATCCAATGCGCACATCGCCTGGGTATAACCACGTTCTCCCTATCATCTGGGAGCCTTCAAGAACAATCTCTGAATAATCGCAAGCATGGGTATGCGATTCGATTGTACAACCGGCGGGGAAATTCATTTTGAAGACAGTTGGTGCCTCAGGATTCTCAGGCAGTCCTATTTTATACATAGTCGCTATCGCTTCTGTGGGGAGCGTAATACCACCTATCCCCTCCCATGACGTCACAATATGGCCACGTCTTTGAAGTTCGCTAGCAATATCTTCAGTTGTTATTTTTTGAGAATTATCTTGTTTTTGCTCTGTGTCCATGTCCACCTTTCACGGTTTCTCTAATTTAGCAAGAAAATGTGCATACGTTCTTGCTAAATTAGAGAAATGACTTTACGACTAGAAGGCAAAGTAGCAGTTATCACAGGCGGGTCAAGTGGAATTGGAGAAGCAACTGCGCAAATGTTCGTTGACCAGGGGGCTCGTGTTGTTCTCGGTGATATCCAAGAGGATTTGGGAAGATCTGTCGCTGAACGGTTAGGTGAGGCCGCTACATTTACTTTGTGCGATGTTACCAGAGAGGACCACGTTGCCGAATTAGTTGCAAAATCTATTGCGATCAGTGGGCGGTTAGATGTGATGATGAATAATGCTGGAATTGTTGGAGCGCGTGGCCCAATTGACGAAATTGAACTTGACCAGTTTCAAAAAACATTTGATGTCTTAGTTGCAGGGACTTTCCTTGGAATTAAACATGCTGCGAGAAAAATGAAAGCTCAGGCAAGTGGTTCAATAATAAATCTTGCTAGTACCGCTGGTGTGAATGGAGGTTTCGGACCACACGCGTATGCTGCAGCGAAACATGCAATCGTCGGACTTACGAAGAACTCAGCCGCTGAATTATGTCGTTACGGTATCCGAGTTAATTGCATTGCTCCAAGTGGCGTGGTTACCCCTCTCGCTGCACAAGCCCATCTCGGCGATTTCCAAGCTTTGGATGAGATACGCGAGACGCTTGCCCAGAATTCACCACTAAAGGGTCGTGCGGGAACAGCTGAAGACGTCGCAAACGCTGCCTTATTCCTCGCTTCGGATGAGTCAGGGTACACAAATGGACATTGCTTAACAGTAGATGCAGGATTCACTACCGGATCTAAAGCGACTGACCCTCAACACACAACTAACGTACCCTTTATGCGAGAAGCAGGAAAAACGGGTTTAGCTGATACTTAGCGTTATTTCTCTAACTAAAGAATTTATTCTCTGACTGGTTACGAAATCGGTTTTTGACCGATTGTGATCATCGAAACTGGGCTTATCATTACGAAATTGGGTTCTCGGACTTGTTTCAAAACATTCTGCGCATCGTCTGGTGCCATCAATCCAGCTTCAATTAATCTTGGGATAGCTCTTTCTAATGCAAGAAACCACCATTCTCCGCTTGGCTCGTTGGGGCGCATAGCCCAAACATCGCCCATTATGTCAAGCTCAGTTAATCCGTTTACCCGAAATCTCTCCAGAATTTGTAGACCAAAATTTGGATCTCGCCACTCTTCCTGACTTCCCGCTGCCATGATCTGGTGAATGGTTTTGTAAGGTTCCGCCAACCCTTGTTCTCCAAACCCGAGAAACTGTCCATCTTCAAGCACTAGCCAACCGCCCGACTTCAATGCTTGTATCAGTTTAGGTATAACTTCTTCTCGGCTAGGGAGGTGTTGGAGCACAGCGCGGGCATGAATAATGTCAAAGCTCTCTATCGGGATAGGATCATTTTCAATATCAAGTTTCTTGACTTCAACGTTGTCCGGCATATCGTCATGAAACTGTAGATCTATATCTATAGATACGACCTTTCCTTCATCTCCAACTTTTTGGGATAGCCATCTACTCACACTCCCTGTTCCAGCCCCAACTTCTAGAACATGCATCCCTTTAGCCACACCTATCTTTTCAAAGGCTGAGAATGTTTTTGGGTCTCGAACCGCTGCGAGCATTGCTAGCCGTTCACGTTCTATATCTGCTTCGTTCTCGTGCGTTCCGTATCGGTCAGCCATTATCCCCCACTATGCAGGTCTACATATCGTTGATCAAACTATAACATTTCGCATGTATTCCTCATAACGATTCACTTCTAGGAACTTCCCATAGGCTATCTTCTCTCTTGTACCTAATAAAGATTGGATTACTAATGCCTACCTATGAATGTTCTTCGTGTGGAATGACTGTTAACGCTTCTTGCGGAGCGTGTGGGTCTCCGTTAGAAAATGATGTTCTTACTCGTGATGATGGGTCAACAGTTCAGGTATCTAAATGCCCAAATGAACATGGAAAGATTAAGTCTCCATTGTGTTGCGGTGAGGATATGACTTGCGCCGTAGCGTAAGCCTAAATTAATTATTTAAATTATTCCCTATCTTGATGCAGTTGTTGCGCTTGATAGCGCCAGCTAAAACGGTTAAAGCATCCTGGAAGATCGTATTCTTGTTCAATGTCTAGGACTTCTTTATCCGTGAGTGCGGCAAATTGGGAAAAGTTAATGATTCCTTGATTGTTTAGACGGGTGACGCTGTAGGGGTCAAGGCCCCTGATAAGAGCAAGGTTATCCCTGTGTGTTTCTTGACTTGGGTTTTCTGTCGAAGCTTCAGTTCTTTCTGTCGTTAAATCACCTGCGGGGGTTGCTGGCGATGCGACAACCATTGTTTCGCCGCCCAAAGTTACTGCATTTGAGCTAATGACTGTTGTCACTGCTCCGAATGGTAAGGGTTCTCCTTCGGGAATAGGGCGATTAAGAACATCAGCGGAGACGGGAACGGGCACAGGCAGAGGAGGTTTACTTACAGGTACTTGCGGATGTGGTGCAATCCTGTCTGGTGAATGAGTTAGGGTTGCCCCTCGACCTTCATCGATTGACGAGAAAGCTACAGAAACTACAAATCGCAAAAGTCTCTTCACGTCTTTACCTCCTCCCAAAATCTACTCGGCTACGTCAACGAAGATGAATTTTTCCGCCTACTTATTTAAACTCATATTGAAGGAAGAATTATGGATTAGGGTTAGAAATCCACTGATCGGAGAACCATGCCCATACATGACAGCCAGTACGTTTCGTTAACGACTTTCACGAAGGATGGTCGGAGGAAAAACTGTCCAGTTTGGATAGCGAGTCTTGGCGAGGGGAATGTAGGATTCACGACTGAAACAACATCCTGGAAAGCAAAAAGGATTTCCCATACGTCACAAGTGGAACTCCAACCTTGTAACTCTCGAGGACTTCTAATAGAAGGATCTGAGTCCATTGCTGGTTTAGCTCGACTCACTTCTGATGATGAGTTCCAAAATGTTCAGGATGCGATCAAAGCGAAATATGGTTTCCAGTATTTAATGATTGTCTTCGGTGGCAAGGTTAAAAGATTTCTCAGCCGAAGTGATTCTTCTAGTTGTGGCGTGATCATTACAGTTAACCATTAAGTCTTAATTCTCCGGTCTTAGCTTTGCTAAGTCTTCCACAATTTCTGCATTGGGGAGGCTAGCAAGTCCAACTGGGTCTAGGTAGATTTTTCTATCCCTTGATCCTCCACCGATAATCACTTTTCCACATTTCATCACACGGTCATCTATCCACAATGGAAGATCTTCGGGTAGGCCGAATGGGGTGACTCCTCCAAGCGTCATACCCGTTATCTCAATAGTTGATTCAGGGGTAGCGAAGGAAGCTTTTTTTGCATTTAACTTCTTCCGAACGACTTTGTTAACATCAATCTTCGTTGTTGCCAAGATGACACACATTGCGTAAGAAGGCGGATCTGTTTTCCCTGCGACGAGAATTGCGTTGGCAGATTCATTCAATGCGTAACCGTAGTGGTCGCAGAAAACAGTAGTATCCGCGAGTTCAGGGTCACATTCAATGATTTCAAAATTTGCTTCAACTCTGGATAGGGCATCTAAAATATAATCTGACAATACGAACCTCTTTCTCTTGTATTCGTGGGATTATTCTACCCTCAGAGAAAGCTCCTCAAATAACGTAGGGGGGCTAGGGGCATTTAAGAAATTCTTGCTCATATACTTGCCAAATGGCACAGGTGGAGAATTGGCATCAAGCAAAGAATGAGCTTCGTGATTCGATTGAAAAACTTTTCACCCCGATTAAGTTAATTGATGATAACGATGACCCTTCTATGCCGGCTGTTTTCGCGATCGTTGGGTTTGGTTTATTTGCGGCATCTGCTTGGCTGTGGGACCAACATTGGATCCTGCTCATAGTTTTCATTCACTACCTTTATCTAGTAATAACCAAAACAAAGATAGGTAGGGTTGTTGTCTATTTCATTAAGTCCCTTATGTGGTTTCCAATCATTGCTGGAATGTTTTTTTACAACGTTTGCATAGCTATCCCGATGTATAAATTTCAGTCCCGTTCCGCTGAGTAAACACCGTTAAATTCTGACTATTTTGTCACACCCTCCAAGTAATTTTTAATATGTAGGAGGGAAAATGTCAGATGTCAAGAGTGTGAATACAAAGGTTAAAGATTTTCTATGTGATCGTTGGGATGTCTCGAAGGGTGCTGAGGAGAACAGTTGGATAGTTGAATACGAATCCGTCTCTATTTATCTACGAGTTCGAGAAATTGAATGGTTCACGGACGACTGGGACCACACGGTTGTTGTTGAGCTATCAAGCATCATCCTGTTTGACGTTGAATGCAGTAATAAATTGTTTGAGCATATAGCTCGAACCAATGGGGATTCTCTTTTCGGGGCGATCTTTGCAACCGCTTCATCATGGAATGAAACTGAGGGCTTTTGTGACCTCGTCATGAATCACAGGTTGATGGGAAATCATTTAACGAAAGATGAATTGAACCTGTCAATAGTTGCATTGGGAGTTGTCATGGGAGAGTTCCGCGAAGAGTATCTAGAAATGTTTGGTGGGACGCCAGTCAATGATATAGATATCTTCGGTGAAGAAAATAATGAATAATTAACTTGCAGATGGTTCGACAACGTTCTCGCCGAATTCTTCAAGTCGGTCAAGCCCATCCGGTCCTCCGAAGAAAAAAGCCGGGACCATGATTCGCCCAACTCCTGCTTCCCGCATGGCTTCAACCCCTTCTAATCGATCTTCTTCTCCAAGTACTGCGATGTGAGCGTTTATCTCTATTTCTGATGGGTCCCTGCCATTAGTTTCTGCTGTTTGGCGGACTGATTCAATAAGTTGCTGCAGTTCATTAAAGTCTCCGGTTCCGGGGTAATATCCATCAGCAAGCTTTGCTGCTCTTCTAATCGCAGCTGGTGTGTCACCTCCGACGAGAATAGGGATTCTGTCTTGTTTAGGACGTGGAGTGCATGTAAGTGGTTCAAAATCAACGAACTCTCCGTGGAATTCGATATCTGTACCTGACCAGATAGCGTGAAGAGCTTCAACGTATTCATCTGTTCGAGCTCCACGTCGTTCCCAGGGAACTCCGAGAGCTTCGAATTCTTCTTTAAGCCAGCCAACTCCTATACCTAATTCAACCTTTCCATCAGTGAGATGATCCAGCGTGGCTATTTCTTTTGCGAGAATAAGAGGGTTTCTTTGCGGAAGTATCAGGATGCACGTGCCCAAACGAAGGCTTGGTGCGACAGCCGAAACGTAAGCCAACCAGATAAGCGGATCGGGAATCCAAGTATCTTTTGTCGCTGGCACTTTCCCATCAGGAGTATATGGGTATTTGGACTCTATAGACGATGGGAAAATCACGTGTTCCCCTCCCCACACAGATTCAAATCCAACCCTTTCAGCTAGTTTGCAGATTTCAAGAGCACTGCTACCTTCGGTGCCGATACTGCTAGCAAATGCTAAACCAAATTTCATCTCTTCCCCTTTAATAGTCTGTCGCTGTTGTCAACTTAGTCTTTGGTGGTCTTGGAAGCAGCATTGGAGTGTTCGCTGCATAGATTTTATAGTGTTCGTCGTTCCCCCATAGACTTTTCGCCCGTCTTTCCAGAATAGGGATTCCACTAATTTTCGTAAGAAGAAGAATAACAAAAATTGGAGAGATCAGTGCTATCCATCTCCAACCGGTTAGCACTGGGAGAGCAATTACTGTGATCCCGACCCATAAGAGAATCTCACCGAAATAATTTGGGTGACGAGACCAAGACCAAAGCCCAGTACTAATGAATCTGCCTTGATTTTTTGCTTCTCTCCTAAATTTTTTCTTTTGTTGATCAGCGATAACTTCAATAGCGAAACCCGAAACCCAAAGTGCTGCTCCGATAACGGCAAAAATACCGAAAGGTTCATTGTCTTTGGTCGTAAGAATCGTTAGTGCGCATGCTATGTTCGCGAGAACCCAAAGTGCCTGAAGAGACCACCATGACAAGAAAGACAACGGATATTGTTTAATCTTGTCGAAACGACTATCTCCTCCTGTTTCTTTCGCTCGTAGAAAAAGGAATGACCCAAGCCGTATCGCCCAGACCAGCACCATTAGAGCAACCATAATTGATCGAGCATCCGGATTCCCATGAGAGGCAACTGCAAATACGATTAATGTGATTGTTGTAACCGAACCAGTTAAGTCAAAATAATGTTCTGTCCTAGCAAGATATGAAGGAACAAAGGCTATGTAATTCAAACTATAGGAAATGATTGCACAGGCAGCGAACGTTGAGATTGCCCCCACCTTCATGCTTCCAACACTTAACGCCAATGTAAGCGCCACACCTATTGAAGTTGATAGCGAAATACTAATAACTGCTAGCCGTAGGTGTTTGTTCATGGCTTTAGGCTAGCCCCTGAGATTCTCTTGAAGCATTTTCGTCAGCAACTTTCTCCTGCTAGTTTTCTAGTTCAGGATTTGGAGGTCCCATGATCATCATCACAGCAACTTTTGTCTTAGTAGATCCAACTACTCGACCTGAAGCAATCATAAAAGCAATTCCTTTGCAACAAGCCACTCGGGATGATGAACCCGGATGCGAGTCATATGTTTTCTCTCCGGACCCAGCAACTGAAGAGAAAGTAGTCGTCTTTGAACTTTGGGATGGCAGGGACAGTCTTCACGCTCATTTTGATCACCAGAATTATTTCAACATGGGTTCAATGTTTGGACAAGTAGGTTTAGCTAGCGCCGAGAGCAGAAAATGGCGTGTAACGGCATGTGAACCTGTTTACGATGAAACGAAAAAGGCGCGGGCTGATTTCGTTACTTCGCCTTCTCAGGTTCCGAGTGATCCTATCGTTGTTGCAGGCTACATAGACCTCCATGATCCATCTGAACGAGATGATTTGCTTTCGGAATCAATACCATTTCAACTAGCGACACGAAATAATGAACCCGGATGCCAGATGTATGTTTTTTCTCCAGACCCATGTCGATCAGAACGAGTAGAAGTTGTTGAAATCTGGGATGATATGGCGTCTTTAGAAGCTCACTTTTCTCATGAAAATTACTTCAACATGGGTGGTTTGATTCGTAGTACTTCGGGTAGAGAATCGAATCACAGAAAATTCCGTTGCGATGTTAACGAACCGGTTTATGACAATGACCGAAGAGCGCGTGCTGATTTCTTTACAATTTAGCTATTGACCAGAGAGAGTGTCTTAGCAAGCGTTCCTATGGTTCTATCAATATTAGTGAGCTTATCTAAGCCGAATAAACCAATACGGAATGTAGAGAATCCTTCTGGTTCGCCGCATTGTAATGGCACTCCCCCAGCGATCTGCATACCAGCCTTGCTAAATTTTGAACCAGATTTGATATCTGGATCATTGGTGTACGAGACGATCACTCCAGGTGCTTGAAATCCCTCAGCAGCAACACTAGAAAACCCCTTTGCCTCTAATGCCTCTCTGGCTTTACTGCCAAGAAGATTTTGTGACTCTTTCATTGCTTTGAATCCCAAATTTTGTGTTTCCATCATTACGTCTCGGAAATTTCGGAGACCATCTGTTGGCATAGTTGCATGATACGCATGTCCACCGTTCTCATAGGCCACCATGATTTCTCGCCATTTCTTGAGGTCACAAGAAAAGCTTGAACTGGTTGTTTCAGTTAGTCGCTGAACAGCTCTATCTCCGAGCATAACGAGGGCACAACACGGCGTTCCACTCCAACCCTTTTGGGGAGCACTGATAAGGACATCCACGCCAGTTTTTTTCATATCTACCCAGATGGCTCCAGAGGCAATACAGTCCAGAACAAGGATTCCTCCATTCTGATGAGTTGCTGAAGCAAGTTCGGTAATGTAGTCATCCGGGAGAATCATTCCGGCGGATGTTTCTACATGAGGGGCGAATACGACTTTGGGCTTTTCGGTTTTAATTTTTTCGATCACTTCGTTAATAGCATGAGGGGCGAAAGGGGCGAAAGGGTCATTCCCAATTTGCTGGGCCATGCACACAGAATGCGATGATGGAATAGCCCCTGCTTCAAAAATTTGGGTCCATCGATAACTGAACCAGCCATTTCGGACAACGAGCACATTCTCATTAGTAGCGAATTGTCGTGCGACTGCTTCCATGCCAAATGTTCCACTTCCTGGGACAATAGCAACAGCTTCGGCGTTATATACGGTTCGGAGTGTTGTAGATATGTCATTCATGACACTCTGGAAGGAATTTGACATGTGGTTAACTGACCGGTCTGTGTAAACAACTGAATATTCGAGAAGTCCGTCTGGGTCTATGTCTGGAAGTAATCCGGGCACAATAGCCTCCTGTGTTCTTTGCTAGAGTCGTGGATTTTAATTGTATGTATTCTACGAGGATAGTTCGCGAAAGAATCTTTCAATACCGCATTACTGGCGGTACTTCCACATGTGGTTCACCGGTTTCTCTACCAGTGCCAGAAACAATGTTCGGCTTTAAATTAGCTAGAAGGAAATTCCTGCTGTATTAACTCTTCACTGAGGGCCCATAAGGCTTTGGCAGTGTCTTCATTGTAAATGTATGGGAAATAGCCATTTTCGCTGGGATTCGCTCCCTCTACGCCTACTTGACAATCTCCGAGATATGCCCCATTATCGTTCCTCAAATCATGTGTAGTAGCAGCCCATACTTGTGTAGCTGCCCCAGCCTCCATTGATTTAAAGGGGAGCCCGCCAGTTTCTTTAGCCTTCGTAGAAGATGTCGGTCGCGCTTTTACTCGTTCAGCCATCTCTTCCATAAGTTCAGGAGTTAGATGGCGGCCAAGTTCTGTAAGGATCACTCCGGGGTGTACCGCGAAACTTTGGATTTCTTCCCCGTAACGTCGGACCAGTTCGCGGGTGAAATGGATGTTCGCGCTCTTACTGCGGCCATAAGATTCCCAGGCGCTATATTCTGTAGTATCAAAATTAGGGTCTTCAAGATTGACATCAGAGTGCGTATGCCCTGCAGAGGAAAGATTGATAATCCTTGGATTCTGACCGGATTTGATTGCGGGCATCAAGAGATTAGTTAGCAGAAAGTGTCCGATGTGATTCGTTCCGAATTGCATTTCAAACCCATCCTGAGTCTTCATCAACGGGCAGGCCATTATTCCTGCATTATTTATGAGCACATCAATTGCTGCGCCTTCAGCAAGAAAATTCTCAGCGTAAGCTCTGATGCTAGCTAGGTCTGCGAGATCAACTACCCCTATTCGTAGGTCTGCTGTGGGAACACTTGTTTGAATGCGTTCTTTAGCCATTTCAAGTTTCTCAGGGTTTCGAGCCAACATTGTTATTGTGGCACCAGCTTGACTAAGCGCTCTTGATGATTCCTCTCCTAACCCACTTGATGCTCCAGTAATCATGAAATGCCTTCCAGTCAGGTCATGTCCTTCTAGCACTTCATCTGTTGTTGTATCCGCTCCAAAATGTGTCATGTGGCAATGATTGCACTCTTTGCAATTCTGGGAAAATCATGAATGATTTAAGTATGGTCTATTGATTATCTTTTCCGCTAGCGTAGTGATATGCCTAGGAAAACAGTACAAGATCTTGTTAACGCTGCTAAAGAGAACTTAGAGGAGTTAACGGTCTCTGAGTTCCAAAATGAGATTTCCTTGAACGCTTGCATTGCTGTTGATATCCGAGATTTTCGTGAACGTTTATTGGAAGGGACTATTCCGAGTTCTGTCTCTGCTCCTAGAGGAATGATTGAATGGTGGTTTGATCCTGAAAGCCCGTACCACAAAGAAGGATTTGACTTAGAAAACCGTTTTGTTTTGTTCTGCTCATTAGGTTGGCGGTCAGCTTTAGCGGCAGCGACTCTTCAAGATCTTGGTTTCAGTAATGTTGCACATTTAGCTTCTGGGTTTACTGGTTGGGTTGAAGCCAACGGCGATGTTGAGCGTATTACCTCCGGTGGAAAGTGGTTCAATTCACGCGATGAAATCATCTCTTCTTTGGGAATAGATGATTAATGATTAATGATTATTCTACCTTTAGCGAAACTAGGTTGGCATGTCTTGATTTTGAGACGACCGGATTTTCATCGCGTTCAAATCGTGTGGTAGAAGTTGCCATAGTGATTGTTGAGAATGGAACCATAGGAGAATCATGGACAACTCTCGTGAACCCTGGTGACGATCACGAATTGGGGGCGTCGCATATCCATGGCATTCAAAGAGAGTGGCTGAGTAATGCACCATCCTTTAGTGAAATAGCAGGCGATCTTTACAAACGACTTGACCAAAGTGTGATAGTTGCTCATAACGCTGATTTTGATATCCGGTTTCTCCATGCCGAAATGGAACGTTCTGGTTATTTACCGAATGGTTTGTTGTTCCCAAACTGGGATAGCAGAAATGCAGCTAGTTATGCACCGATTCCACCGCCCACAAGGAAGTTGGGAGACGTAGCTTTAGCTTTTGGTATTGATATTTCTAATGCTCATCAGGCTTTGGATGACACATACGCAGTTGCTGAAATCGTTTCTTTAATAACACCTCAGGTTGATAAAGAAATACAGTTTAAGAGTATTTTCCAATCGCCCGATAAACCAGAACCCTCTGGGAAACAAGCCCTACGACCTGTATAGAATCTCTTACGGGTACAAGATCGGGTTTTGTTGACTTCCCACTTTTTCACCCGGCTTTTTTCCTCCAAGCCATAGTTGCAAATCAAATTCTTGTTCGGGAGTGGGTTCGAGAATTCTGGTACCTTCTGCCACGTAGATGATAGTCATGACAGGTCGTACCGAATTGCTATCGTTCGAGCCTGCGCTATGCAATGTAAACCCTGAATGGAATGTCGCATCACCCACCCGCATGCCGCCATAGGTTTTTATCGGTTTTTTATTTTTGTCAATCCATTTTTGGATTGCTACGTGCGAATCATCTGAAATGACTCCGGCCTTGATATTCCCGATTTTATGAGAGCCAGAAACAAAATGCATTGACCCTACTTCGTCGGTGATGTTTTGAAGTGGGAGCCACATTGTCACTGTCGAACCCTTTTCTAAAGGCCAGTATGTTTGGTCTTGGTGCCATGGAGTGTACCCACCGCTTGGTTCTTTGAATAAAGCTTGATCATGGTAGAGACGGACGCTTTTTACTCCTAACAAGGTTGCTGCTGCATGAGCAAATCGTTTAGCGTAGACAAATTTTTTGCAGATTTCGTTCCTTTGCCAAAGGTTATGAATTTGCAAGAAAGCTTTCCCATACGTGTCACGTTCATTTAATGGTCGTTTTTCATAGACACCCTTTTTTGCTGTGTCTTGCAGAAATGGCCAATATGACCCTATTTCTTCAAGTGTCGTCAATCCTCTGATGCATACATGGCCATCACGTTGAAAATCTCTTACTATCGATTCTGTAATCCGTTGTGAGACATTATCTAAGTTCGCTGTTTCCACGTTTCCTATCATATGCTTTATTGACTTGCTAGCTGTTCTGATTTACCTACTTGCATTCCCAATGTTGCCAACCCCCAGTATCAAGTAACCAAACAGAAGCGTAAATGTTTGCTATCGGGTCAAACGGGGATGCCCCTTGGAAACCTGAAAGTCGCGCCCTTTCTTCCCAATAACGAGGTAGGTGCTGCATTAAGCCTGATGCGCCACTTTCTTCGTTTCTGGCGTCAGGGTCCCCTCGGCTTTCACACCAGAGCACTCGCATAAACCGGTCCTCTTCATCTTCAAGTCCATATTGTGCCAAAGCACCCCTGACAGTCTGTCTCCAACGTTCAACATTCTCTCCATAAATTGAATCAATGATCTCAAAAATAGGGGTAGGAGTTGGTTCGGGCGTTGGAATGACAATTGGGGTTGGGGTTGGGGTTGGGGTTGGGGTTGGAATGGGAGTTGGCGTTGGTTCGGGCGTTGGAACCATTGGTCTACCTGAGGAAATAACACCTGATGTCGCACCAGCGCAAGAACTCATGAAAAAAAAGACTGAACATAGCAGGCAGCTAAATAAAAGTCGGATTAATGGTCGGCGATTCATAGTGTCCTCGGTTTGGGTTCTTTATTCTTGAACGAAGGCACTGACTATAGTCGCGTTTTCAAAGTGCCAATCTTCACGCACCATGCCATTTGGCAAAAGCGTTGCAGAACTACATTCAATAACTTCGGGATCTCCCCACCATTCAGGGCTACTTAGGTCTGTACAGCCAGGAGCCAACCCATAAAGCATTGATCTTTTGATAGGTATCACTGATTTATCCTGCTCGCATAACTCTTGGGAAATGCCATTCCTAACATTCGCTGCGTATAGGAGATGAGGGATCTCTTGCGTTAAATAACTAAAGCTATTATTGGTTTCGCTATAGCAACCGATTATCGTGTGACGCCACTCGTGATGGTCCGCTGTGAGGTCTATGGCCATCCCAGCAACATGCATGGATTCATCAGGGTGGAGTGCTACCGAGGGGCCGAATCTTTCTGAGGTGTAATAATCAAGTTGGTCGTAATAATTCCTAAAAGCACTCCGAACAGCGAATACTTTTCCTTCCTGTTTCGCTGCTTCGCACATTCTGTCATAACGGTCTATGTGAATTTGTACTCCTTGGACAGCTTTCCCATAGATAGTTTCTGGAGTGCATGCTGAAGTTACGAGTCCATGAGGACGCTCATCAGAGAATGCCATGTACCCAAATTCTATTGTTTGGACTTGTTCTAAGGTTGGAGTTTGGGTTGGTTCCGGCGAAGGTGTTGGCAGAAGGGTTGAAGTCGGCTCCACAGTAGGTTCAGAAGAGGGTTCTTCGGGTGAAGGCATTGCTGTTGGAGCAGGGAGAAGTTCAGGGCTACCCGTTTCCGCACAGGAAACACAAACAAACAGAAGAAGTACTAGGAAGGGTTTCATTACTTTCACCACGATAGAAGATTCTTTGCTTAGTCATGCTGGTGGTAAGCTCAAAAAATGCCGAGTGATAACTTTATGAAACTAGGGAATGCAATACACCGTGCTCTGATAAAGGTATCTTCAGGGAAACGGGGTTGGGATGTGGCAGGGATGCCTGTCTTAAAACTCACGACCACGGGAAGGAAAAGTGGCGGAGCCCGTACCGTGATGCTCACAAGCCCTCTTCAAATAGAGGAAGGCGTAGTTATCGTCGCTTCTAAAGGTGGCTCTGAGAAACATCCTGACTGGTTTATGAACCTTCAAGAAAATCCTGAAGTGATAGTTGAGACTCAATCTGGGCGAAAAGCTATGCTGGCAAAAATTATGGACCCTGATAATCGCGAGGCTCGGTGGAATGAGATCATTCAAGATTTCAAGAACTACGACGAATACCAAAATCGGACTGATCGTGTAATCCCACTAGTTATTTTAATACCAAAGAACCTTTCATCTTCTGATTAGGAACTTATTTGCCTTTCAGTTAGGTTCTCTCCTAAACGTTGAAGGAGTTTCAAATGGAGTTAGAAGGAAAATCTGTAGTAGTTACCGGTGCTTCGAGAGGAATTGGAGCAGAGATTGCAAAGGAGTTTGCATCTGCGGGTAGTCGCGTAGTCCTATCTGCACGGTCAGAAGGTGCAATATCAAGGCTTGCTGATGAGATCGGTGGTACAGCAATTCCTCTAGATGTAAACGATCCTGAAAATGTAAGAACCTACATTGACCGTGTTGAAAGTGAAACTGGCCCCATAGATATCCTAATCAATAATGCCGGCATAGAGAAAAGTACTTTAATTGAGGACATCACAGAGTCCGAAATTGAAGAAACCCTGCGCGTGAATTTGATCTCACCCCAACTCTTGACATCGTCTGCACTGCCTAGAATGCTTGCGCGAGGAAGCGGCCATCTAGTTTTTACGTCTTCTATTGCAGCAACAACAGGACAACCAGCTATGTCAGCCTATTGCTCATCAAAGGCTGGGTTGACGAGATACGCTGAATCGCTTCGCATGGAACTTAGATATACCCCGCTCAATGTAACGATCCTCCACCTTGGTCCAGTAGATACAAAGATGTGGGACCAGATCGATACTGACGTATTACTGAAGAAAGGTAAAGATAGGTTCATGAAGCTTAGAGTTATGGCAGTCGCTGACCCAACAAAGGTGGCGAAAGCAACTGTGAAGGCTGTCGAGAAGAATAAGAAAGAAGTACGTCTTCCAAGACGGATGGCAACCAATGCCGCATTAAACGGGTTATCTACAAAGTTATTCGAAGCATTATTAACTGGAATTGATGTTCGCCAAGAAGGCGGGAAATCACCCATTCAGTAAATGAGATTCTGAATGTGGGCCTGGTGGGGATCGAACCCACGACCAAGGGATTATGAGTCCCCTGCTCTAACCACTGAGCTACAGGCCCGAATGGATACTACCCACCAAATCGCCTAGATATGA
>Ga0066836_10000767_pt1 | contig 16282 bp, 14 predicted proteins | sample ETNtaG_18_FD_71568 | JGI IMG/M metagenome (GOLD analysis project Ga0066836, IMG submission 71568) | Marine microbial and viral communities from oxygen minimum zone, Eastern Pacific Ocean - ETNP201302SV91 | ecosystem: Environmental > Aquatic > Marine > Oceanic | place: Pacific Ocean: Eastern...
TAGATAAAGGAAAAAAAATGGCAGAAAGTATTAAAAATTCTCAATTAGAAATAATAAAAGAATGTGGTCACATGATTATATTTGAAAAAGCTTTTGAAATGAGAGAGATTGTAAAAAATTTTGTACAAAAAAATCATAAATAATAATGAAGAAATTTTATATTGCAAAATCGAGACGATTAAGAAGCACCCCTTTTTCTAGTAGAATAGAAAGTCAAGGTCTTACTGCATATACCACCTACAATCATATGCTTTTACCCGCTGGGTTTGAAGGTATAGAAAAGGAATATTTTCACTTAAAAGAACATGTTCAAGTTTGGGATGTTGCTGCTGAAAGACAAGTTCAGATAACAGGAAAAGATTCTGCAAAACTAGTTCAGTTAATAACTTGTAGAAATCTTTCAAAGTCAAAAATTGGAAGATGTTATTATTCACCAATCATCGATGAGCAAGGAAAGATGATAAATGATCCTATTATTTTAAAATTAGGTGAAAATAAGTGGTGGATATCATTGGCCGATTCAGACGTGGGACTTTATGTTAAGGGGCTGGCGAGCGGTTTAAAACTACAAACTGAAGTAAGCGAGCCAGATATAAACATATTAGCAGTTCAAGGTCCAAAATCATTTAAATTAATGGAGAAAGTTTTTGGTAATAAGATTAATGAACTGAAATTTTTTGGTTTTGATTATTTTAATTTCAAAGAAAATAAATTTTTTGTAGCAAGATCAGGATGGTCCAAGCAAGGTGGGTATGAAATTTATATAGAAAATAGAGAAAAAGGATTAGAATTATATGATGAGTTATTTTCAGCTGGAAAAGAGTTTAATGTGAAACCAGGATGTCCAAATTTAATAGAAAGAATTGAAAGTGGACTTTTATCATGCGGTAATGATTTTGATGATGGCGACAATCCCTACGAATGTGGTTTCGACCAATATATAGATATTGAATCTGATATTAATTATTTAGGAAAAAAAGCTTTAGTTAAAATTTCAAAAGAAGGAATCAAAAGAAAACTTATGGGTGTAAAAATAGATTTAGATAAAATTGAAATGAAGGAGGAACTGCCTCTTCAAAACGGTAAAAGCTTAATAGGGTATTTGAGGTCTGCTGTTTACTCACCTTATTTCAAAAAAGTGGTTGGGATTGCGATGATTAATAAAGAATACTGGGATAAAAAAATTGCTTTTGAATTAGAAATTAATGGTAGAAAAAGCAAAGGTTCAGTTTGTGATTTACCAATAGTCTAGAATTGGTCACAAAACAGTAGTAATACTTTAACTTATATGAATATAGCAATTGTTGGGGCGACAGGAAATGTCGGTAGAAAACTCTTAGAAGTTATAGAAAAACTAAATTTTAAATTTAGCGAGTTGTATCTTATTGCTTCCGATAAAAGCGTTGGAAAAAAAATTAGCTTTAAAGGCAAAACTTACTCTATAGTGGGTCTTAGTGATTTTGATTTTTCAAAAGTAAGAATAGCTTTTTTTTCTGCTGGAAGCGCTATAGCAGAAAAATGGGCTCCCATAGCTGCTAAAAAAACAATTGTAATTGATAATTCAAAACATTTTAGAATGGATAAGGACGTTCCTTTAGTTATTCCAGAAGTTAATGCTGATGCTTTAAAAAAATATAAAAATAAAAATATTATTGCTAATGCGAACTGCTCAACTATTCAATTAGTTTTAGCTTTGAAACCTTTGCACGATCAATTTAAAATTAAAAGAGTAGTGGTCTCAACTTATCAATCAGTATCAGGTGCAGGAAACGCACATATGAATGAACTAGAGGAGCAAAGTAAAAAAGTTTTAGATAAACAAAAAGTAAGTTCTAAAAATTTTACAAAACAAATAGCATTTAACGTTATTCCACATATCGATTCTTTTATGGAAGATAGTTACACAAAAGAAGAATGGAAAATGACCGTGGAAACAAAAAAAATTCTAGATCCCAATATATCTTTAAGCGCAACGTGTGTTAGGGTTCCAGTTTTTGTAGGGCATTCAGAATCGGTAAATGTTGAGTTTAATTCAGAAGTTAATGCTAAAAAAATTAGGGAATGTTTAGAGCAAGCCCCAGGGTGTAAAGTTGTAGATGAAACTAAAGATGGTGGTTATATAACTCCAGTTGAATCTAGCGGAGATTTTTTGACTTATATTTCTAGAATAAGAGACGATAAGACGCAAAAAAATTCTATAAATATGTGGGTAGTATCAGATAATTTGCTTAAAGGCGCAGCTCTTAATGCTGTTCAAATTGCAAATACATTAATTAAAAAATATATTGACTAAATTAATGAGTGATTCCAAAAATCCATTATCACCTCATCTACAGATTTATAGATGGCATATTTCATCTTTACTTTCAATAACACATAGAATTTCTGGTGTTATAAATCTATTTGGGCTAATTTTAATATTTTTTTGGTTGTTACTTTTAAGCCTTGGTGAAAGTAATTATGAATTATTTTTATTAATAACTAATAGTTTTTTTGGAAAATTTATTTTAATTGGATTCACCTGGTCCATGAGTTTTCATATACTAAGCGGCATAAGACATTTAGCTTGGGATTTGGGTTATGGATTTGAAATTAAAACTGCGAATACTTCTGGCATAATTGTAATTATTTCTTCTTTGATTCTGACAGTTATATTTTGGTTATTTGCGCGGGGCCTGATTTAAATGAATGAAACACGTAAATGGATTTTGCACCGAATAAGTGCTGTAATTTTAGCACCACTATATCTGTGGTTATATTTTTCATTTATTTCTCTATCGACAAAAAATTACTCAGATGCTATTTATTTTTTTGAAAAACCATTTTTTGAAAAATTAACAATTATGCTATTTTTTGTTGGTTTTTTTCATGCAAAAATTAGCTTAAATGAGATTTTTGAAGATTATGTTCATAATAAAAAAATCAAAGACTTTGCAAACATTTCGACTTTAATATTGAGTATAATAATTCCACTAATAATTTTAATTTTATTAATATATAAAATTTAATGAGTGCTTATAAAATAATTGATCATAAATATGATGTAATAGTTGTAGGTGCAGGAGGATCTGGCTTGCGAGCTGCAGTTGGATTAAGCGAATCTGGTTTAAAAACCGCCTGTATTTCAAAAGTGTTTCCAACAAGAAGTCATACCGCAGCAGCTCAAGGTGGAATTTCTGCAGCTTTAGGTAATGCTGGAGAAGATGATTGGCGGTGGCACATGTATGATACGGTCAAAGGATCAGATTGGCTCGGTGATCAAGATTGCATAGAATATCTTTGTAAAGAAGCACCTCAGGCTGTTATTGAGCTTGAGCATTATGGAGTTCCATTCAGCAGAACTAAAGATGGAAAAATATATCAAAGAGCTTTTGGGGGTATGACAAAAAATTATGGTAACGAACCAATACAAAGAACTTGCGCAGCGGCTGATAGAACAGGGCATGCAATATTACATACTTTGTATGGACAAGCTCTTAAACAAAAGACAGAGTTTTTTATAGAATATTTTGCTTTAGATTTGTTAATGAAGAATGGTGAGTGCAAAGGTGTAATGGCTTGGAATTTAAATGATGGAACTATTCATAGATTTAAATCACATATTACAATTTTAGCTACGGGAGGTTATGGCAAAATTTATTATTCAGCCACTGCAGCACATACTTGTACTGGAGATGGAAATGGAATGGCTTTAAGAGCTGGACTGCCATTACAAGACATGGAATTTGTTCAGTTTCATCCAACAGGTCTTTATGGAATTGGGTGTTTGATTTCAGAAGCGGTCAGAGGAGAAGGTGGTTACTTAGTAAATTCTAAAGGTGAACGTTTTATGGAAAAATACGCTCCTAAAGCTAAAGATCTTGCTTCTAGAGATGTGGTTAGTAGATCAATGGCAATAGAAATTAACGAAGGAAGAGGAATAGGTAAAAATAAAGATCATATTCATTTACATATTAATCATATTGATCCAAAAATTATAGAAAATCGTCTACCAGGCATATCTGAATCAGTAGAAACTTTTGTTCATCGTGATGTTACCAAAGATCCAATTCCAGTTGTTCCAACAGTTCACTATAACATGGGCGGCATACCAACAAATTGTAAGACAGAAGTTATAACTTCAAATGGTAATGATAAAATAGTACCTGGATTAATGGCAATAGGAGAAGCTGCATGTGTTTCTGTGCATGGAGCAAATAGACTCGGATCAAATTCATTAATTGATTTAGTAGTATTTGGAAAGTCAGCAGCTAATAGGGCTAAAGAATTAATAAAGCCAAACTCGCCACATGAAGAAATTTCAAAAGATGAAATAGACAAGTCTATTGATAGATTTGATAAATTAAGAAATGGAAATGGATCAAACAAAACTTCAGAACTTAGATTATCTATGCAAAAAACGATGCAATCAAAATGTGCAGTATTTAGAACAGAAAAAACATTAAAAGAAGGAGTTGATGAAATTAAAAAACCTTTTGAAGGCATGGATTCTATTTCAGTTAAAGATAAATCTTTAATTTTTAATACAGATTTAGTAGAAACCCTTGAGTTTGATAATCTAATACGTCAAGCAATTACAACTATGCAATCAGCATATCAAAGAAAAGAAAGCCGTGGCGCACATGCTCGAGAAGATTTTCCGAAAAGAGATGATGAGAATTTTATGAAACATACTTTAAGTTGGCATAATAGAAAAGAAGTAAAAATTAAATATCGTAAAGTAAATTTATCAACCCTAACAAATGATGTTCAAACTTTTCCACCAAAAGAAAGGATTTATTAATGGTGAAATTTAATCTTCCAAAAAATTCAAAAATTTTAAAAGGTCAATATTTTAAAGATAAAACAGGATCTTCAAATATAAAAATAGTTCATGTTTATAGATGGGACCCAGAAAAAAAAGAAAATCCTAGAGAAGATACTTTCGAGGTTGATTTAGATACATGTGGAAATAAAGTTTTAGATATATTAAATAAAATAAAAAATGAAATAGATTCTTCTTTAACATTTAGAAAATCATGCGCTCATGGAGTATGTGGATCGTGTGCTATGAACATTGATGGTGTAAACACTTTATCTTGCATGAAATCACATAAAGATATAAAGGGCGATTTACATATTTTTCCCTTACCTCATTTAAAAGTGATAAAGGATCTAGTTGCAGATTTAAATACATTGTATAAACAATATGAATCAATAGAACCTTGGTTAAAGACAAAAGATTTTCAATTACAAAAAAATGAAATTAACCAATCTAAAGCAAATAGAGAAAAACTTGACGGCTTATATGAATGTATAATGTGTGCTTGCTGTTCAACCGCATGCCCAAGTTATTGGTGGAATGGAGATAGTTATTTAGGTCCAGCAGTTTTGTTACAGGCGTATCGCTGGATATCTGATAGCAGAGATGAAGAAAAAAAAGAAAGACTGAGAATGATTGCCGATAAGCTTAAATTATACAGATGTCACACCATAATGAATTGTACAACTTCATGTCCAAAAGGCTTAAATCCAGCCAAGGCTATAGGATCGATTAAAAAAATGCTTGCAACAAGCTAGAAGCTTAATTAAATAATTTCAGACAACAATGAATTTAATAGAACATTTTATAAACGGAAAAGTAACAAAGGGATCTTCAAAAAAAACGTCCAGAATTTTCAATCCTGCAACCGGGGAACAAACGGCAGAAGTAAATTTGGCTTCAAAATCTGATGTAGATTTGGCAGTTGAAAATGCAAAAAACGCATTTATTGATTGGTCAAGAAAACCTCCAGCACAAAGAGCAAGAGTGATATTTAAATTTAAAGAATTAATAGAGAAAAATGCAGATGACATAATTAAGCTCATAGTTTCTGAACACGGAAAAGTTTACGAAGATGCAAAAGGATCGTTAACTAGAGGACTAGAAGTTGTAGAGTTTGCATGCGGCATACCTCATCTTCTTAAAGGTGAATTTACGGAAAATGTTGGAACTGATGTTGATAGTTGGTCTATTAGGCAACCTTTGGGAGTTTGTGCTGGAATTACTCCATTTAATTTTCCAGCAATGGTTCCGATGTGGATGTTTCCGATAGCTATAGCTTGCGGAAATACATTCATATTAAAACCAAGCGAAAAAGATCCATCATGTGCAATCAAACTTGCAAATCTATTTAAGGAAGCTGGATTACCCAATGGAGTCTTTAATGTCGTTAATGGAGATAAAGAAGCTGTTGATGCGTTACTAACAAATAAAGATGTGGCTGCTATAAGTTTTGTTGGATCTACTCCAGTAGCAAAATATATTTATGAAAATGCGGCAAAAAATGAAAAACGTGTTCAAGCGCTTGGGGGAGCCAAAAATCATTGTGTAGTCATGCCCGATTGTGATCTTGATCAAGCTGTAAATGGTTTAATGGGTGCCGCTTACGGTTCAGCTGGAGAAAGATGTATGGCACAATCTGTAGCAGTAGCAGTAGGTAAAGTAGGAAATCAACTTGTTAATAAACTTGCAAAAAAAGTTGAATCATTAAAAGTAGGCCCAGGGTTAGATAAAAATTCAGAAATGGGCCCGTTAGTTACAAAGCAACATTTGGAAAAAGTTCGAGGATATGTTGATCTTGGAGTAAAAGAAGGAGCAAAACTTGTTGTAGATGGTAGAAATATGAAACTTCAAGGATATGAAAAAGGTTTTTATATAGGAGGTTGTCTTTTTGATAATGTAGAAAAAAAAATGAGAATTTATAAAGAAGAAATTTTTGGTCCAGTTCTTTCAGTAGTTAGAGCAAAAGATCTTGATGAAGCAATGAATTTAGTAAATGAGCATGAATTTGGAAATGGAACCAGTATATATACTCGTGATGGTGATGTAGGAAGAACTTTTGCAAGTAAAATAAAAATTGGAATGGTTGGTATTAACATACCTATACCAGTTCCTGTTGCCTACCATTCATTTGGCGGCTGGAAAAGATCTTTATTTGGCGATCAACATATGCATGGTACTGAAGGAGTTAGATTTTATACAAAACTTAAAACTATAACATCCAAGTGGCCTACTGGATTAGCTTCAAATCCTGATTTTGTAATGCCAACATTAAATTAAAATAATGAGAAAAAAAATTTCACTGATAGGAGCAGGACAAATTGGAGGAACATTAGCTCACCTTATATCTATTAAAGAGCTAGCTGATGTTGTGCTTTTTGACGTCTCTGAAGGTTTAGCAAAAGGCAAAGCTTTAGATATAGCTCAATCAACATCTGTCGATGGTTATAATATTAATCTTATAGGAACGAGCAATTACGAAGATATAAAAAATTCTGATGTGGTTATTATTACTGCAGGTGTTCCTAGAAAACCAGGAATGACTAGAGATGATTTGCTTGGAATAAATTTGAAAATTATTAAACAAGTAGCAGAAGGGATAAAAAAAAATTCTCCTAACGCATTTGTTATTTGTATTACAAATCCTTTAGATGTTATTGTAATGGCATTTCAAATATATTCAGGCTTACCGTCAAAAAAAATTGTAGGTATGGCAGGAGTTTTAGATTCTTCAAGATTTAAATATTTTCTTTCTCAAGAACTTAAAATTCCTGTGAAAAATATTGATACTCTTGTTTTAGGCGGACATGGCGATACCATGGTACCTATGCCAAACCACACAACTGTAAATGGAAAACCACTAAGTGAAATGATTGAAAAAAGTAAATTAGATTTAATTATTGAACGAACACGAAAAGGAGGAGCTGAAATAATAAAATATTTAGAAAAAGGTTCGGCATTTTATGCTCCAGCGGCATCAGGAGTCGAAATGGCTGAATCTTATTTAAAAAATCTAAAAAAAACTTTACCATGTGCCGCATATTTAAATGGTGAATATGGAGTAAAAAATTTATTTGTAGGCGTTCCTGTTGTTGTAGGTAATTTAGGAGTTGAAAAAGTTGTGGAGCTAACCCTTGATAAAAATGAGAAGGAAAATTTTGACTTATCTATTAAAGCCGTAAATGAATTATTTGAATCCGCAAAAAAACTCGATCCAGATTTAAAAAGCTAGTTTTTTTTTATTATACACATAACATTTTTTCCAAATTTATAATTTAAGATTCTATCTAAAATTACAGAAAAGGGGGTAAAAAGTTTATCCCAAACAAATATTTTGAATTTAGATGGGTAAGTTTCTTCTTTAAAAAAAGTATTATTTAAAAAATATAAAAAATATCCAAAGGAATCTAAATAATAAAGATCTGTAACTTTTGCTTTGTCAAATTTTAGAGATTTAAAAAAGTTTACATCGTATCTTTTTATATGTCCTATAGCTTTATCAAACTTACTATAAAGCTTGTTGTGAGCCGGGACTAATATTATTAAATGTCCATCTTTTTCCAGTTTTGCAAGAGCATCATTAATTTCTTCTACATCTTTTTCAATATGTTCTAAAACATTTAAATATAAAATTGTTCTAAAACTGTTTTCAACTTTATTGGTAAAAGAATTAATAACTTTAATATTTTTGTTATTTTTAAATTTTTCAATTAATAAATTGTAATTGGAAGTATCAGTTTCAGACAGTGTGACATTATCTATTTTTTTTTGATAATTTCTTGTGAAGCTTCCAATACCCGCTCCAACTTCTAGAACATTATTACTAATGTATTTTTTAACGAGTAAATAAATATATTTTCTCCAAATTGTTGCTTTGTCAAAATTTTCAAGTTCTAAACCTGGGTAATCCATTAAAATATTTCAAATTTTTAGTTTTAATTAAAAACTTCGCTTTGTATTTTTTTTAAAAATTTATTTATTAGTTTAGCATCTTCAGGATCTAAATAATTTTCTTTCTCTATTGCTTTTTTCATTTCATCTCTAGCTTTTTGTTTTAAAATAATTAAATTTTCCTTACTAAAATAACTATCAACTTTTTTTTCGTAATTTTTGATTAAACTACCAACCGTTAATTTAAAGAGCAAAAATATTAAGAAAAATATAAATAAGGATTTATAAATAAATATTTTCATGCATTTTACTTATCATTTTTTTATATAAAACTCATTAATTAATATATCTCCCTTTTTAAGTTTGCTATGCTTTATATAGTTTTTTGGTATTAAATATTTATGTGCATATTTTGGATTTAATTCAAAATAATTATTGCTATATATAAAATCTACATCATCAAAATTTTGTCCAGTAATAATTAATTTATCCTTAGATTTTTCACTTATCATTTTCTTGCTCAAGTATAAGTTTGTAAAACTAGCTACGCCAATTTTAATTTTATTTTTTTGCGGGCTTTCTTTTATTATTTTTTCCAAAGAATGTTTATTTGATACACCCCAATAATCTATTGCAAATAATTTATTAGCTTTTTTTTCAAATATTGAATTAAAATATATGTACTGAAACGGATGAAGAGCAGCAAGATTATAGATGTTGGTGAAAAGTATAAAAATTAAAATACCATTTAAGTACATCAATATATTTTTTTTTTTAAATTTTTTATAAAGTGTATCCACTGAAAATATTGCAGCTAATATCAAAGGAGGATATAAAAAAAATAAGTGACGCCAACTATTGTAGAATATTGTATCAAACAAAAAAAATGCAAAAAATGGAATGAATATAATAAAAAATATAAAAAGGAATATTTTTTCTTTTTCACCTCTCCATATATCATTAAAAGGTTTATTTTGATCTATATTGATTAATCTTTTAAAAAATCTTAGTGATAACTGAATCAATCCCGATCCTATTAAAATTGTTATTAATAAAGGAGTGGTTGCAAAAAAGCATACAAAAATATAATGCCAGGGAAGATAGTGAACTTTGTGAAAATTACCTAAATAAAAAATATATGTACCTAGACTGGTAAATCTTGAAAAATTTTTTACAGTATATATTAAGTTTTCTAAAGGACTTTCCCACAAAAAAGGCCAAATCAAATACAAAAAAATAAATTGAAGTATAAAGAAAAAAAATAAAGTTTTAATTTTTTTTATATCTGCCTTATTTTTTATTAAAAAATCTATTATAAAAAAAGCAGCTATAAGTATACCAATATATATGGCAACAATTCTTAAATTAATTGCAATAGCTGAAAATATAGATAACAAAAAAGCATTATAATAATTAGATTTTTTTATAAACTTTATAGAAAAGAAAATTAGAAAAATAAAAAAGGAAAGAAAAATTAAATCTTTATTATTATAAAAGCTATCTGCAAATATTCTCGGAGAGGTATATAATGCGGCAGCACCAAAAAAAGAAAAAAATTTATTTTTAAATAATTGTAGACAAAGAAAATAAAAAGATATTACTGAAATTATAAAAATTAAATGATTAATTAAATGACGATAATAAATAATTTCAGAGAAATTTTTTATTTCTAAAAGAATTTCTATAACAAAAATAAGCAAAACTTCAAAAAAAGTACCATATTGTCTATCACTATAATTTTCCAAATTGGGTATATTTTTTATTAAATCAAAGTTATGAGTAATTTGAGGAAATAAAAAATCACATATATACTTAATTGAAACAAGTCCATTCATTCTACTTATTTCCTCATCAAGCGATATTCCATAATCTCTGTGAAGAAAAAAACCAATTAAAATTAAAATTAATGGTAAAATAAAAGTTATTAATGTAATATGATTTTTTTTAATAATTTTGTTCATTACTGTTTGTAAATTATAACTATTAAATTTTAGTTTAAAAGAATAATAAAAAATGTTTTTGAGATATAGTCTTTTTAAAAAAAAAAAAATTGTAATTTACTCATTAATTCTATCAATATTTTCAGTTTTTATAAATTATTACTATGCCAATTTAGGTGTATTTCCACCAGATAGTTTTTGTCATTTTGATAATGGTTTTAGAATATTATTGGGTGAAAATCCTTTCAAAGATTATTGGACAGTTTCGGGACCTGCAATAGATTATTTTCAGGCAATTTTTTTTTATTTATTTGGTGTATCTTGGACTAGTTATGTAATCCATGCGTCTATATTTAATTTAATACTTACTTTAGCTACTTTTTTGCTACTAAGAGAATTTAATCTTAGTATTAATTTTAGTTTTTTCTATTCTTTGTTATTTTCTATATTAGCTTATACCTCAAGCGGGACACCATTTCCTGACCATCATTCTGCTTTTTTTTCTTTGTTGGGAGTCTACAGTTTAATTTTAGCAATTAAGAGTGAAAAGAAAATATACTGGTTTTTGTTTCCTATACTATTTGGTTTTGCATTTCTTTCTAAACAAGTTCCATCCTCTTACATAATAATATGTGCTGTATTAATATTGACTTTTTACTCTATATCTAGAAAAAATTTTTTATGGATAAAATATTCTGCTGCTAGCACAATTTCATTTATTTTTATTATACTTATATTCGGAAAAATTCAGGGTATTAATTTATCATCTTTTCTAGAACAATATATTTATTATCCGCAAACGATAGGTCAATCAAGAATTGAAAATTTTAATTTAACTTTTGACGGTGTTATAGCTCATTTTAAATTTATCTATATAGTGTTTATTCCTTTTATTTATTTAAATATAAAAAATATTCTTTATAATAAAAATTATTTCAATGACAAAAATTTTTTATATTTTCTATCATTTTTATTTCTTACGTTTTCACTAATTTTTCATCAGTTATTGACAAAAAATCAAACTTTTATATTTTTCTTAATACCAATTTTGTCAGCTTTTTCACATATAAGTTTACAGGATAAAAAATTAAATTTTAGTAAAAATTTATCAATTTTACTAATTGCAATTTGTTTTTTTTCGACAATTAAATATCATTTAAGATTTAATGAGGAAAGAAAATTTCACGAATTAAATAATGTAAATTTCAATTTATCTGTATCTGGAGAGAAAATTGACACAAAATTAGGTGGTTTAAAATGGATTTCACCTCAATATGAGAGCGATCCAATTAAGGAAATTAATTTAATAAATGACATTAAAAATCATATTACAGAAGATAAAAGAAAAAAAATGGTTATGACGCACTACCTTTTTTTTTCAGCGATATTAGATGAAAATTTTTTTCATCCTTCCAGGTGGCTTTTATCTGATGGTACAACACATCCTTTAAAAGGGAATAAGTATTTTTCCCAATATAAGAATCTTTTAATAGATATAATTGTAAAAAATGAATTAAAAGTTATTTACGTTGTAGATTCGGTGGCAAAATTTAATATATATGATTATCTAGGAAAAGAATGTTATGAAGAAAAAAAAATTAACGAAATATTAAACATTTATGAATTAAAGAATTGCAATGAAATAAATAATTAGTTTTTTTGCAATAATATAAAATAAAATTATTATTAATGAATATTCACGAACATCAGGCAAAAGATTTGTTAAGAAGTTTTGGAATTAAATTTCCCGAGGGAGTCGTAATTTATAATATTGAGGAAATTTCCGAAAAAATTAAATATTTCAAAGCAAACGATTTGGTAGTTAAGGCTCAAATTCATGCTGGTGGCAGGGGAAAAGCTGGAGGAATCAAACTAATTAAAAACAAAAAAGATCTAGCTAAAGAAATCAAAGAAATGTTCGGTAAAAAATTGATTACACATCAAACTGGACCACAAGGGAAAAAGGTTTATAGAGTTTATGTAGAAGAACTATTGAAAGCAAAGAAGGAGCTATATTTATCTTGCTTGATTGATAGATCAACTTCAAAAATCGCTTTTATAAGTAGTACTGAAGGAGGAATGGATATTGAAAAAATAGCAAAAGATTACCCAGAGAAAATAATAACAACTAAATTTGAAATGGCAAATGAAGTTTCGGATAATAATTTTAACAAAATTATTAAAATATTTAATTTTAATGAAAAACAAAAAAAACAAGCAAAAAAAATTATTAATTCAATTTTTAATCTCTTTGTTGAAAAGGATGCGAGCCTGGTAGAAATAAATCCATTAATAGTATCAACAAATGAAGATTTGTGTTGTTTAGATGCAAAAATAAATTTTGATGAAAATGCATTGTTTAAACACCCAGATATATTGAAGTTAAGAGATTTTCATGAAGAAGATCCAATTGAAATTGAAGCGAGCAAATATAAATTATCATACATAAAGCTTAATGGTACCATTGGATGCATGGTAAATGGAGCTGGATTGGCCATGGCTACTCTTGATTTGATTAAATTATATGGGAAAGAACCAGCAAATTTTTTAGATGTTGGCGGAGGGGCCTCAAAGGAAAAGGTGGCGGCTGCATTTAAAATTATACTTTCTGATAAAAATGTAAAAGGTATTTTAGTTAATATTTTTGGAGGTATATTACGATGCGATGAACTAGCCAAAGGTTTAGTTGAAGCAGCAAAAGAAATAAAATTAAATTTACCTTTGGTTGTTAGGTTGGCAGGAACCAACTTTGAAGAAGGTAAAAAAATATTAAAAGAATCAAATTTAAAAATCTTGTCTGCTTCAGATTTAGATGATGCTGCAAAAAAAATTGTTGAGGCTGTTGTATAAAATGTCAGTTTTAATTAATAAAAATACCAAAGTAATTTGCCAAGGCTTTACGGGCCATCATGGTACGTTTCACTCAGATCAAGCATTAAAGTATGGAACTAAATTAGTAGGAGGCGTTACTCCTAAAAAAGGTGGGACAAAACATTTAAGTCTTCCTGTTTTTAACACAGTACATGAAGCGGCAAATAAAACTGGTGCAACAGCAACAATGATTTATGTTCCAGCAAAATTTTGTGCTTCAGCAATACTTGAGGCAATAGAATCAAAAATGGAATTAATAGTATGTATAACTGAAGGAATTCCAATTTTAGATATGATTAATGTAAAACAAGCATTAAAGAATAGCAAAAGTAGATTGATTGGTCCTAACTGCCCGGGAATTATAACTCCAGACGAATGTAAGATTGGAATAATGCCAGGTAATATTCACAAAAAAGGATCCGTTGGTATAGTTTCACGTTCTGGCACTTTGACTTATGAAGCTGTTGCCCAAACAACTCAAAATGGTTTGGGTCAATCCACGTGTATAGGAATTGGAGGAGATCCTATTAATGGAACAAATTTTATTGATTGTTTGGAGCTTTTTTTTAAAGATGATGAAACAAAATCAATTTTGATTATTGGTGAAATCGGGGGTTCTGCCGAAGAAGAAGCTGCAGAATTTATTAAATCATCCAAGATTAAAAAGCCAATAGTTGGTTTTATTGCTGGAATTACGGCTCCTCCCGGTAGAAGAATGGGGCATGCAGGTGCTATTATCTCTGGCGGCAAAGGAAATGCAGAGGATAAAATCGAAAAAATGAAATCATGCGGTATAGTTGTAGCTGAGTCCCCAGCTCAAATTGGAAAAACTTTGCATGATAAACTTGCAAGATAATTTTTTCGATTTTATAATATAATAATATTTATTTTACGCTTAATGCCCAATAATAGAAATAATACGATTTTTCAACAAACTTCTTTTTTACAAGGCAGTAATGCCGCTTTTATTAAAGAACTTTATTTAAAATATCTTAATAATAAGAAATCAATACCAGAAAGTTGGGTAGAATTTTTTGATGGTCTTGCAGATGATAAAGAAGTTGTAAAAAAAGAGATATTAGGACCAAGTTGGTCTCCTTCAAAAGGTAACGATATAAAAATAATAACACCCGAAAAAGAACTGGAGCAAAAAAAACAAACCCCTACTATTAATGAGTTGTCTCTTAAGAAAGATTCTGAAAAAGAAAAAGAACAATCCGTAAAAGCTATTGCTTTAATCAGGGCATATAGAATTAGAGGACATTTAATAGCAAATCTAGATCCGCTGCGAATGATGGAAAGAAAGTATCTCGAAGATCTACATCCAGCAGACCATGGTTTCAAAAAAGAAGACTACAATAAAAAAATTTATATAGGCGTATATATGGACAAAGGAGGATATGCAACTATTAATGAAATTCTCCACTTTTTTAGAAAAGTATATTGTTCAACCGTTGGAGTGGAATATATGCATATTTCAGATCCAATTGAAAAAATATGGTTTAGAGAACGAATGGAAAAACCAGAAAACCAGTTGAAGTTTACTGAAAATGGAAAAAAAACAATTTTAAATAAATTAATACAAGCAGAGGGATTTGAAAAATTTTTAGCTGTTAAATTTGTTGGCACAAAAAGGTTTGGAATAGATGGCGGTGAAGCTTTAATACCAGCTTTAGAGCAATTAGTAAAAAGAGGAAGCCAGCTTGGTGTTAAAGAAATTAAAATTGGTCAACCTCATAGAGGAAGATTAAATATTTTGGCAAATGTATTGCAAAAATCTTATAAGAGAATGTTTAATGAGTTTGCTGGAGAATATGCTTCTTTTAGCGCCGATTCTACTGGAGATGTAAAATATCATTTAGGAGCTTCATCAAATAGAGAATTTGATGGTAAATTAGTTCATGTTTCTTTAGCGGACAACCCTTCCCATCTTGAAGCTGTAAATCCAGTAGTACTAGGACAAACACGGGCAAAACAATTTTTTCATAAAGATAAAAAAAGAAGACAAGTAGTTCCAATTTTGATTCATGGAGATGCTGCATTTGCTGCACAGGGAGTTGTTGCCGAGTGTTTTGCAATGTCAGGTCTTCCAGGCCACAATACTGGCGGAACAATACACATTATTATTAATAATCAAATAGGATTTACCACAAGTCCAAAATTTGCAAGATCTTCTCCTTATCCATCTGATTTAGCAAAAATGGTTGATGCTCCAATTTTACATGTTAATGCTGACGATCCAGAAGCGGTAGTTCATTGCGCAAGAATAGCAATGGAATTTAGGCAAAAATTTAATCGCGATGTAGTAGTAGATATAATTTGTTACAGAAGATTTGGTCATAATGAAGGTGACGAACCTTCTTTTACTCAACCGGTTATGTATGCAAATATTAAAAAACATCAAACAGCATTAAATATTTATGCTAATAAATTGATTAAAGAAGGAACCATTACCAAAGAAGAATTTAATAGCATGAAAATGCAATTTAAAAATCTTCTAGAAGAACAATTTAAAACAGCAAAAGAATACAAACCAAAATTAGAATGGTATGCGGGTGTTTGGTCAAGATACAAACCTGAACGAGGAAAAGATAAAAGGGGAGTTACTGGCGTATCAATTGAAAAAATAAAAAAAATTGGAGAAAAAATTACCAAAATTCCAGAAAAATTTAGTCCTCACCCAACCGTAAAAAAAATATTGGAAAATAAAAAGAAAATGTTTTTTACAGGAAAAGGATTTGATTGGGCTACAGCAGAGCAGATAGCATTTGCAACATTA
>Ga0066836_10000769_pt1 | contig 16249 bp, 12 predicted proteins | sample ETNtaG_18_FD_71568 | JGI IMG/M metagenome (GOLD analysis project Ga0066836, IMG submission 71568) | Marine microbial and viral communities from oxygen minimum zone, Eastern Pacific Ocean - ETNP201302SV91 | ecosystem: Environmental > Aquatic > Marine > Oceanic | place: Pacific Ocean: Eastern...
CCACGCTTTACATTCGCACGCCATGGTCAATGTGGTGCAGAGCTATCAGATAAACTACCCCATTTAGCAAAAGTAGTGGACGAAATCGCAATCATTCGCTCCATGTACACGAATCAATTCAACCACGCTCCAGGTCAAATTTTTTTTAACACAGGCTTCGCCCAGCCCGGAAGACCCTGCCTAGGGTCTTGGCTTAGCTACGGCCTTGGTGTTGAAACGGACAACCTCCCAGCTTTTGTTGTTCTTTCTACAGGAGGCGGGATTAGTGGCGGTTCAGCACTGTGGTCAGCTGGATTCATGCCAGGCAAATATGCCGGGGTACGCTTCAGAAACTCAGGGGATCCGATTTTAAACGTTAGCCCACCAGCTGGCGCAGATAAAACACTACAGAGAGATTCTCTGGACTTAATTCGTATGCTCAATAGCTACAGGTTAACAGTGGAAAATAATCCTGATATAACTACACGCATAGAAAGCTATGAAATGGCTTTCAAACTCCAAGCAAGCGCACCTGAATTAATGGATCTGAAAAGCGAAAGCCAAGAAACACTTAATCTATATGGGGCCGATCCCATCAAGCCTTCTTTCGCAAGAGCATGCCTACTTGCTCGTCGCATGATTGAAAGAGGGGTCCGTTGCGTTAACATTTATCACTCTGGATGGGACGCACACTCTAATGTCGCCGGGAACATCACAAATAATACTCGCTCCACTGATCAAGCAAGTGCCGCCCTCATCCTAGACCTTAAACAACGCGGATTGCTCGATGACACCCTTGTAGTTTGGGGTGGAGAATTTGGTCGTACTCCAATGGTTGAAAGTAATCCCACTCTAAATAGATCTCAGGGCAGGGATCATCACCCTCAAGCTTTCAGTCTTTGGCTCGCAGGAGGAGGCATAAAAGGAGGAACTACTTTAGGCTCTACCGACGAACTCGGCTTCCACATTGCCGAACGCCCTGTTCACATCCATGATCTCCAAGCAACAATCCTCCATTTACTTGGCCTAGACCACGAGCGACTTACATTTAGACATGGTGGCCGTGATTACCGCCTAACTGATGTACACGGAAAATTGGTAAAAGAAATTGTTGCCTAATTCTTTAAGCCACTACTCCAAAAAGATAAATTATATATTTTCTTTTGGAGCTTCAGGGTCCTCATCTGGCTCCAAGCTCTGTGAACTAGCTCCCGGAGGGGGCTCCACGACAACGACGGGTATAGGATAACGAAGCTTCATTACATCATCCACAACTACTTCGATAGTATAAGTACCTGGAGCTTCAAACTTGGTTCCTGCAAATACAGCTACATTGGTCGCACAATGTGACGGGTCTCGAAGAGCGAACTTGGTTTCGCACTTACGAAGCACCGTTTCCTGATCAGGCCCAATAAGTTGAATATTTTCGTGAAACTCTCCTAGCCCGGCAACCCAACGTGTAAAGACGCATAGCTTTCCAGCAACAATTGGAACTTTAGGCACTCGGATTGCACCAATTATACCTAGCGCAATGAAATTACCTGTAACCTCCTGCCGTACGTCTTCGCACAGAACAGAACATTGTAGATCGGGAAGAATTCGAGATGCTTGCATTTAAATTAATTATTTGACCTTGCCGGTTTGTTGTTCAGCCGCAAGAACTGTATTTCGCATGAGCATGGCGATAGTCATCGGACCAACTCCACCGGGATTAGGTGTAATTTTACCAGCAACAGGTTGCACTGCCTTAAAATCAACATCGCCTACAAGGCGATATCCTTTTTCTTGTGAAGGATCTTCCATGCGATTCACTCCTACATCAATAATGGTGGCTCCCGGCCTAACCATGTCTTCTTTTAGGAACTCAGGGACGCCCATTGCAGCAATGATAATATCTGCAGATCGACAATGACACACTACATCCCGTGTACGAGAATGACAGATCGTCACGGTGGCATTCGCATGGGCATCTTTTTGGCAAAGGATCGCAGCCATCGGCTTGCCAACAATATTGCCTCTTCCAAGTATTACTACTTCAGATCCAGCAATGGCAACCCCAGAGCGAATCAGTAATTCATGAACTCCTCCAGGAGTACATGGTACAAACCCGCCTTTCTCTCCCAACATTAACTTGCCTGCATTCATTGGATGAAAACCATCAACATCTTTTGCAGGCGACACCATGGAGAATATTTTTGTTTCGTCGATATGCGGTGGTAACGGGGCCTGCACAAGAATGCCATTAACGCCCTCGTCATCATTAAATTTCCTAATTAAATCAAGCAATTTAGCCTCAGGCGTGTCGCTTGGGAGAACGGTTGTCTGCGATCGGATTCCTAGCTTCATCGCGCTGCGCTCTTTCATCCCTACATAAACTCTAGATGCAGGATCCTCTCCTACACGAATAAATATAAGGCTAGGCTCAACCCCAATTGCCTTTAAGGCCGTCACACGGGATTCAGTCTCCGTATGGACCTCTTTAGCAATCGCGCGCCCGTCAATAAGATTATCCAAAGACATTAGGGGATCGTCTTTAGTGTGCGAACATCAAGCAATGGTAACGACGGCCATCGAGGGTCTACCGCCTCCACTCCAGTCAATACAACCTTGCGGTTTCGAAGCATGTTCATTAATCGCCCAAACGTAATCGGCTCATCGCCATCATCGGCCACTTTCAAAGGGCCATCTTCTGATGAAAAAAGATAGTTTAGTGTCCTGCCATTCTCATCCACTAACTCATAACGACTTGGAGCTTTTGGACTACGAAAAAACCGCCGCTTAATTTTGCCTTCGCGAGTAACAATTCTAGGTGGAGGCACAGGAAGTTCCTTTTTCTTAACAACAGCAGTACTTTCCGGTTTTACTTCTTCTACGTCTTCAGGATTTGCTGCTGGCTTCTTATTGTTATCTGAAACTGTGCCCTCCTCAACCACAACTAATTCGGGTTCAGGTATATCAGGCATATCCACTAACTCGGTTTTTTTATCCTGCTCAGTTACATCAGTCTCCACATCAGAAGCCTTATCCTGATCTCCTAATTTGTCCTGTTCGATTTCAGAATCACCACTACTTTTATCTCCCTCTTTTTTTATTTTAGGCGAGTTATCCAGACTGACTTTCTGTTCTGTTGAATCTTTCGAAGAATCACTTGATTCCTTAACCTCAACACCTTGCCCTGCCTGACCGAGAAGATCCTCTTTAATCTCCTCCTTAGACTCGGTTGGGTCTTCTTTCTTTTCTATGGCATCACCGATATTAATATACTTAGCCGATACAAAGGCATATGCCCCATCTGGATGCTCAATCTCAATCCAATCGCCAGATGAGCGCTTCTCCTTTACAATATCACCCTTAGCCAAGCGCCCAACAATACCGAATTGTTCACTCCCGCCAGCTCGCACATTTAGTCTGTTAACCGTAATCTTGCTATCTTTTACAAAAGCCATATATACCCAAGTTTGACCACCGGCAGGCATAGCAATCATAAGCCACTCCGAAGGCTCACCTTCCTTGGCCGCCCCTATCTTTACTCTAGCCAAAACCTTCACCGAATCGCCTTTTCGAAGCTGGGCCACCCTTTCTCCAATCAAGCTAGCACGAGCTCTTACATTTACACGATCCGCTGATACTATACCTGCTTTTGGGGGACTAATTTCACTAATTATATTTTTAGCTGATATATCTGAGTTGGCTATCAGCCATATCAGTAAAGTTAAAAGTAAACGGCTATACAACTTCATTGGAACCAGATTGTGAAACGTACCGCAATCCGTGTCAATTCCAGCGATGAGGATACAGCTATTTATCCGCCAGCCGCAGACATGAAGTAATTTCTGCCTGGCTCAAAACCCTCCATTTACCTAGAGGAAGCTCTCCTAGCTTAACCGGCCCGACAGCAATACGCTGAAGAAGCAAAACTCGATGGCCTAAAACTTTGAACATTCGTCGAATCTCACGGTTCTTTCCATCTTCTAATACGAGTTCGACTTGGCTACGGGTATTATTGGCAGAAAGTAGTTTAGCGTGCTTGGCCTTAAGCAAATCTCCATCATCATCTAAACCAGTCGTCAAACGTTCCAACGCACTAGAATCAACTCGTTTTGCTAGAGTGACATGATAAGTTTTAGGCATCCGATGCCGTGGGTGAGCCACAGCCTGACAAAACTCACCGTCGTTAGTTAATAAAATCAGGCCCTCGCTATCAGAATCAAGCCGCCCGACGGTAAATAAATGTCCAAAATCATTCGGCAAAAGGTCAAACACCGTGGCCCTTTTATGCGTATCCCGACGGGTACAAAGTATTTTCGGAGGTTTATTTAATGCTAAAAACCTCTTTGACTTAACCCTAATTAATTTACCACTTATTGCTACTTGGTTCTTTGCAGGATCAACTTTTGTCCCAAGCAGTCGAACTACTTGGCCATCGACGGTAATCTTTCCAGCAACAATAAGCTTCTCGCCTTGTCGGCGCGAAGCGACACCGGCTTCTGAAAGGAATTTTTGTAGACGAATCTTCACCGCTAGGAAGCAAGGGCGGCGGCCTGGAAATTAATATGGGAGAAGGCCCGGCGGCCTATTCCTCCGGCTTTGTCTTTTTCAGGCCGGTGATACGGCCCCCTTCTTTGAATTCGCCACGCTTGCGCAATAATTCTACCCGCTCGAATCGCTTGAGAACCGTGCGCTTGGCCGTGGTGCCCCCTCCGGTTTTGAGACTGGGATGCTGTGACATATTTTCTTTAGATTAGGTTATAAGGCCCCTCTTCCAAGAAGCGGGCGCGGGAAACTATCATAACCAAATATGATTGCAACCGGTATTTTAGCTCAAAAAATCCTCTTTTATCCTAATTCTGGCAAAGGCATCCTTCCCCGCTCGTGATATCGGAATGCATAAAGCCTTTATTAATCCTTTTAATTTTTTTCGTTTCTCCACATTTAGCGAAACCCGAGGCCCCAGATATACGAAACATCATACCAGACCTAATCGTTCCCAAACTAGAAACAGGTCCTGCAATAGCTGGTAAACGGATTAAGCAAATACTACCGGGCTACGAGGATACTAAAGTCTATCATGTTGTCTATTTGCCAAATGACTGGCAGCAAGGCAAAAGTTATCCAATATTAGTCGAGTATGCAGGTAATAAATATAATGGATCTTACAACGATATCAGCACTGGACGCCCTGAAGGTAGCAACATGGGGTATGGCATTTCAGCTGGACAAGGTTTCATTTGGGTTTGCCTTCCTTATCTAAACTCCATTGGAAACGACATATCATTAACCTGGTGGGGAGACAGAAAAAACCGAACTTCCAAACCTACAATCGATTACTGCCTTAAAGCTATACCTTGGATTTGCAAGAAATACGGTGGGGATCCCAAACAGATCATTCTATGCGGCTTTTCCCGAGGCTCTATCGCTTGCAATTACCTAGGATTACAAAATGATCAGATTGCCAAACTTTGGCGAGCCTTTATCGCTTACAGCCATTACGACGGTGTCGCCCCTTGGCCATACCCAGGCTCAGAACGCGAGGCAGCACTTGGGCGGCTTCAGCGATTGGGAAATCGTCCTCAGTTTATTTGCCATGAAATTACCGAATCTAAACTGAATCTTACTGCAACAAAGGAATGGATTAAATCCACCCTCAAAGGAGAGCATTTTACTTTTGCTGAAACCGGCTTCCGCAATCATAATGACGCATGGCTTCTTCGGCCAAGCGCAACTCGTAAAAAAATGCGACAATGGCTCAAATCAACGATTCAAGATTAATCCAGAAGAAGAAAGTTATAAACAAGAGCGGCTTGCGTCCATCTGACCGGAGACTACACTTCCGCACCGCTCTATCGGCATATATAGGATAGAATGAGTCCAAAAGAAAAAATATCACAGGAGGATTTCCCAGAAGATTTGCGGCAGCAATTCATTTTGGTCGAACATCGTCTTTGGCGGGTGGAAACAATCATGGCAGTATGCCTTGCCGCCGCTGGGCTATTTGGATCATATTTAATTTTATTCTTCTCAGACCGCCTTTGGGACAGCCCTGGATGGCTTCGGCTTGGTCTCTTATCCAGCGGGATAGCCATTACACTTGGCGCAGTAGTTTGGTGGTTATATCGGTGGGTTTTCAACCGGAGAGACACCCGAGCAATAGCCCAATTGGTACAGCGTCGTTACCGCCGGCTAGGGGATCGACTGCTGGGTATAGTCGAGTTAGCAAATGAAGAAAAGCGGCCTGCCATTTTCTCACCAGCTCTTTATCGCGCTGCAATCGGACAGGTTGCGGAGGAAGCCCTCAAACTTGACTTCAAGCGAACGGTCAACCCTCGCCCAGCCCGCCGCAGGGCAGCTATTGCTAGCTCATTCGTTATGCTTGCTATTGCCGGATGGATTATAATTCCAGAAGCTGGGCTCAACTCACTGCGCCGCTGGGGACTCCCCGGCGCAAATATATCCCGACACACACTAGTTAAACTAGATGGATTCCCAAGCCAGCGGATCGTAGCTAAAGGCGAACCATTCAATGTGAACGGCGCAATAGAATATCGTTCATTTTGGGAACCAAAAACTGCATCTGCACAATTCCGGAATAACAAACCTCAGACTGGTTCAGTCAACGATGGAAACATCAAATTTACAGTCCCCGGCCAAGTTGAAGACGGTGATCTTACAGTTACTGTCGGAGACGCAAAACAAGCCATAAAAATTCGGCCGCTTCAGCGCCCTGCAATGCGCGAGTTACTTGCAGAAGTTAGACTTCCAGACTATCTCAAATACCCCACACAAAACGAGACAGTCCAAGCCGGATTCTTGCCAGTGCTTCGCGATAGTAAAATAGTATTTCGTGGGCGTGTTTCTCGTAAACTTAATCAAGCCCAAGTGACTATTGATGATGTAGCCACTCCAATGATCGTACGCAACGAAACCTTCTCAAGCCCTAATCATAAAGTAACCGATACTTCACATTTTGCATTTACTTGGCGCGACGAACATAATCTTACAGAAGCGGCCGCCTGGCAACTCAACGTAGAGCCCATCGATGATAATCCCCCTCGGCCAGATCTTGGCTCACAAGGTCGCAGCATGGCAATTCTAGAAACTGAGGTGCTAGAGCTTAATGCCACTGTTACTGACGACTATGGCATTAAGGCTGCCGGCATTGAGTGGCGGGTACTTGGGCAAGCAGAAGAAACCACTGCAAAAACGATTGATTCACTAACGGTTTCCGCCAAAGGAACACAAGAAAAAGAGATAAGCCCCGAATTCTATTTTAGCCCGGCGGTGCTGAGTATTAGCCGAGATACAACTGTCGAACTAAAGATATGGGCTACCGATCATTTGCCTGGACGCGAGCCTAATCGCACTTCTCCCATTCAACTTCACATCCTTGGCATAGAAGATCACGCTGAAATAGTACGTCAGAAACTTGAGGAGGTCCTACAAAATCTTGAAGAAGTTTCAAGGGCGGAGGAAAACATTGCGGAGGAAACCCGTGAATTAACAAAATCGGATAATGAAACTCTAGAAAAACCTAAAACAAATGAAAAAATCAAAAGCACTGCAGAGGAACAGGGTAAAAATGCAGAAGACTTAAAAGGCCTCGTTAAAGAGGGGGCAAATGCACTAATGGAAGCCATGAAAAACCCTGCATTCGATGAACAAACTTTACGCGACTGGGCCCAAAACCTTAAATCAATGAATGAGCTTGCAGATCAACAAATGAAAGCAGCTCAATCAAAACTTGGACAGGCCTCTCAAGAAGAACAACCAGACAAGAAAAAAGAAAACCTCGCCGAGGCGCTTGAAGAGGAAGAAGAAGCCCTAGACGAACTGGCAGACTTACAGGATAAGGTCAATAAAGACCTCGACAACCTTCAAGCTCTTACTCTTGCCCAACGGCTGCGTAAGCTAAGTAAGGAAGAACTGGCACTTCGCAAAAAAATCAAAGATATCATCCAAGAAACAATTGGACTGACACCTAAAGACTTACCGTCGCGGTACAGCCGCGCCAACACCCGGTTCACCAAGTCACAAGGCCGCACACAGGAAAAAGCCGTGGAGCTGCAAGGAGAAATCAGTCGATTTTATGAGCGCACAGCTAAGGGTCAATACGGAGAGGTAAGCCGTGAAATGGAAACGGAAAAAACCGGCGAATCGCTCGGTGAAATTGAAAATCAAATTGACTCTAATATCTCAATGCTCGCCATCCGTAATCTGGGAGATTGGGCCGGTAAATTTGAAGGTTGGGCCAAAAAACTTGAACCGCCCAAACAAGAGTCTGATGGAGATAGTCAAGGAGCCGGACAAGGCGGGGGCGAAAAAAAAGAGAACAATCTCATGAAGTTGCTTTTCTCCATGCTCCGCCTGCGCGAAAGCGAACTTCGCCACCGACAACAAACAACGCTCATCGAAGAACAAAAACAAAATAGCGAAATTTATGATAAGGGCGTTGCCCGACTCTCAGAAATGCATGCCGACTCGATGCTAGAGCTCAACCGGCTACAATTCGAAAACTCGGAGCCAGCCATGCTAACCCCATTGCAGGAAACATTCGATGCGATGGAGATCACTGACAATCTAATTGATAAGCCACAAACTGATGCAACCACCACAACCTCACAGACTGAAACTATTCGCCACATATCTGATGTCATAAACCTTATAAACGAAGAAATTAAGCAAGATCAGAACCAGCAAGGGCAATCAAAGACTCAGCAAGAAATGAATTTCATGATGGCTATGATGGCTATGAAACAGCAAATGGGCCAAGGAATGCAGCAGGGGCAAACCGCCGGGGGCAGTCAAGCAGGAGGAACAACTAACCGAGCGGCTGGCGGATTGAACGGAGACTCAGCAGGCCGAGAAGATTCCAATCGCACTATTAGCAGAGGCAGCGGCAGCGCAAGCAAGTTGCCAGAAGAATTTCGTGATGCATTAGAAGGATACTTCAAGGCAGTAGAAGTTATCGAGGAAGGAAAACTACCTTGAAAAAAATCCGTTTTTTTCTGTTATTTTTAGGATGCATCGCGGCCTCCGTATGTCAGGCGCAAAAATTATTTGAAGAAAGTAGTGATGCTCTGCCGAAGGAAATCGAACAAATGTATGTCAAAGGACTACAGTTTCTTGCTAAATCACAACTATCATCCGGCGGATTTAAAGATAACCCTTACGGCACTTCCCCAGGGGTGGTTGGCTTAGCAGTAGCCTCAATGTTAGCACATGGAGATGATCCAAATCATGGGCCACTTAGTAGCAATATAAAACGTGGACTAAGCTTCATCATTAGTCGTCAAAACAAGACCACAGGCTACATAGGCACCACTATGTATAATCACGGTTTTGCCACACTTGCTCTAGCGGAAGCATACGGAACCGTAGACGATGACCGATTAGGTCCTTCCTTAGAAAAAGCAATTAGCCTTATTGTGACTTCACAGAAAAAAAATCCTAGAGGCGGGTGGCGTTATTCCCCTGAAAGCACTGACGCCGACACCACCGTTAGCGGCGCTCAAATGGTTGCATTGTTTGCAGCACGTAACGCTGGACTAGCAGTCCCCGAAACAGCCATCCAAACCGGCTTAAAATACTTCAAGTCATGCCAAACCCCTGAAGGGGGATTTGGCTACACCTCAAGCCGAGGCCCTAACGCTGCCCGCACAGCTATTGCCACTTTAGTATTCGCGCTAGCGAAAGAAAAGGAGAGCGCTACATTTAATAGAGCATTTAACTATCTGCGAAAAGCCCCAGAGAGCTCGAGCTATCGGCAATACTACCTGTACTACGGAGCCCAGGCATTTTTCCATGCATCCCCGCAAGAGTGGAGCAAATGGAACCGCAAAAACATCACGAAACTCAAGCAAAGCCAAAATGAAGATGGAAGTTGGGGGGGGCAATTTGGCACCACTTTTAGCACTTCGGCTTCATTGCTTTCTATCGCCTTAAATTACCGTTTTCTTCCCATCTATGAGAGATAAAACTAGAAAGCGAAAAAGAAGCGGCCCGCAAATGGTCTTGATATCTTTGTTTCTGTATCTTAGCCAAACACTTGGTCATTCAGCCGGCGGGGACAGTCTAATTCGATTCATGGACGGCTCCATGCTGCACGGGGAATTACAACAAGTAAGCCTGCAACAAGGCGTAAGATGGGCGCACACAGATTTGAACAAACCAGTAGATTTTCGCCCGGACAATCTAGCTTGGATTCGCTTTGAAGGAGCGCGCCCAGTGCAACGCAACAACGAACCTTCTGTAGACATCCGCTTTCACAATGGAGACGGAGTGCTAGGGAATCTAATTGGCCTCGACGAAGAGCGCGTACAATTTTCTACTTGGTTCAATGAAGAGATGTCTGCGCCACGAGAGGTTCTTCAATCACTTGCATTTTTATCTCCAGGATTTCGTATTTTATACGAAGGGCCTACCAGCATGAATGGCTGGAAGCTAGGCCGCGATCCGAAGGCATGGAAGTACCGAGATGGAGTATTTATCTCTGAAGGAGTGGGTGTCCTTGGCCGGAATTTCGACCTTCGCGGATCTTCGCGAATTGAATTCGACCTGCAATGGAACGGAACATTTAGTCTTATTGTCCCGGTATATACCACAGCATTAGATCGATTTGATTATCGGAGTAACTCCTATATGTTTTATATTAGTCGTGGCTACGTAAGCCTGCAACGCGTCCAAAGTGGAGCCGGGGTACGCAATCTCGGGCAAGGAATAATCCCCAAAATGCAAACTAAGAACCGAGTTAAAGTCGAGATTCGCATTAACAAGGAAAAAGCTGAAATGGAGATGCATATTGATAGTAAACTCGTTCGAAAGTGGCGAGATGCAAACGGCTTCGCTGCTACCGGATCCGGCATGTCATTTTTCTCACAATTAAATGGCCCAATCGTTCGTATAAGTAACCTTCGTGTCTCTGCTTGGGACGGCCACTCAGACCCTGTTAAGTTCGCTGAAGCCTCCAATGATGAAGATACTGTATTTCTTAAGAATCGGGATGAAGTTCCAGGTATGATTAAATCAATGGATGAACAAACCGTGGTTATCAACTCGCTGGGAGCTGATCTCACCATCCCTCTTGACCGAATTACCAGAGTTTCGTTAGCACAACCAAAAGCCAAAGCTCAAACCAAGCAGCCATGGGAAGTACGCGCTCATTTTGCAGGAGGTGCAGCCGTGTCTTTCGACCTCAAGCAATGGGAAGGAACCCAGCTTACAGGCAACAGCAAAAATTTTGGCGCTGTAAAATTTGACTCAAAATTTATCCGCCGCCTGCAATTTAATCTACTAACCTCTCAAAAAACCAACGATACCAATGGTGGGGGAGCGGACCAACTATGGCCTTGGGATGATTGATGCCAAATTAAAACGTTTTCCTATTAAGCCGAGTTTGCAAAGTATTGTAGGATTATTGATTGCTCTTTGCCAAAGCGGCTTGGGCGAACCACAAAAATCCACAATTCATTTCACTAATGGTGACTGGTTGCGAGGGAACCTCAAAACCTTCGACCAAGCTACCGGGATTTCATGGGAGCATCCAGATGCCGGAGAATTAATGCAATTCAACATTAATCGCATTACCGAAGTCACTTTGGACAGCCAAAGCCCAATAAAACTCACACCGGGCAACCTCTGCGAAGTCCAGTTGATAAACGGCGACCATTTTCGAGGTAATCTTGCGGGAATAACGGAAAAGGCTTTTCAGTTAAACACATGGCACTCCGGGAGCATAAATGTCGACCGTCGCACCGTCCGGAAAATAGCTCCACTAGCAAAAGGCCTTAAAACTATTTTCCAAGGACCCGTAAGCGATTCAGAATGGACACATGGCAAGATCGCGAACGAAATTCTAGGGCAATCCGGAAAATGGCGCTATCACAACGGCGGATTTCATGCCAAGCCAGCTGCGTCAATCGCACGAAATCTGAATCTCCCTGATCGCTCTCGCCTCTCTTTTGATCTCGAGTGGAGTGGTTCTCTACACCTCGCATTTGCCCTATACACAGACACACTTCACCCCATCAGCCTTTCAACCAAGGAGAACGAACCGGACTTTGGAGGATTTTACAGTATTCAACTAAATAGCTATTCAGTTAATCTCTTACCTGTGAAAAAAAATGAGCCGTTGACCTATCTCGGACAAGCAACACTTCCCGGTTTTCGTAACGAGTCCAAGTCACATGTTGAATTCTTTGCCAGCAAACCAGAAAAAATGATCGCTGTTTCTATCAACGGCAAAGTTATTCGTAAATGGACAGACTCTGATGGTTTTGTTGGAGAAGGCTCAGGTATTCGGATAGTGCATCAAGGGCGTGGCGCAGTACGCATTGCCAATCTACGCGTAGAGGAATGGGATGGACGTTTTCAGGAACCTCCGACTCATCCAATAGGATCGGAAAATGATCTTGTGAAGTTGATTAACAGCGATCGAATGGAAGGCACCGTTACAGGTATTTCCGATGGCAAACTTCAAGTCAAAACGCCCGAAGGAGAATTTCCTGTACCACTTGACCGTGTAAAACAAATAGAGCCAGCAACAATCAAGACCAGCTTAAACATGCCGCTTAAAAAGCGTGTCATTGCTCATCTCAGTGACGGCAGCCGGTTGACATTTGTATTAGAGCGATGGGCGAAAACCGGTGTTGAAGTAAGCAGCCCAAGCTTTGGGAAAGCTACCTTTCAGCCTGAGGCCATTATGCGAATGGAGTTTCAAGCGCATTTCGCTCAGGCAGATGTAAAAACTGTTTACCGGGTGAAAAAAGGCGATACGTTGAATAGTATTGCTCGAAAAAATAATTCATCTGTAAAGGCCATTCTCCGCGCAAACCCACCCCTGCCTCCCCCCCCTTCATCTCGAGTAAAAGTAGGCCAACAATTAATTATTCCCAAAAATCCTTAATTGTCAGTTATATGCTTCTATAAGCAGCATATCTTGTTGGAATACCTTTAGAGTTAAAATCTCTTTCAAAGTCGGTAATAATTTTCTTCACGGACTCAGGCGTCTCTATTGAATGAAATCCTTTAGCCGCACCAAACACCTCCAACATTTGTTCAAAATATTCTATATTATCTGTACGCATATAGATAACACCATCCTTCCGAAGTAATCGCTTAACTATGGTAGGAAATAGTCCCTCAATAAGCCTATTTTTGTGATGCCGTTTCTTTGGCCAAGGGTCAGGGAAATAAACATGAACAGCTTCAAATGAATCCGGCGAAAGTAAATACTCGAGAACATATCTTGCCTCTGCTCGAAGTAATCTAAGGTTTTTCAATTCAGCTCGATGCGCCTTACGGTTAAGTTTAGCAATACGACCCAGTAAGCGTTCCAGCGCTACAATATTAAGTGCTGGATTTTCAATGGCATACTGCAGCGTGAAAGAACCATCTCCACAACCAAGCTCTAATTCCATTGGTTTTTGGAACGCAAATAATTTTTTCAAGTCGATAGGCTCAATCGCGGAAGTGAGCGGCCATATAAGGGTTTCTGCAGCAGGGAGAGAACGTTTTCGACTCATGGGTTTGACCTACTTCAACTTGCCAATGCAGTAAAGATGCTGATGCGATCGAATAAAGAGCTGGTTCTGGCTGACGGCCGCACTAGCCGAGACCCTCTCTCCTAAATCATTCCTAGCAACAACCTCAAAGGTATTCCCAGGGCGAACAATCGAAGTAACCCCGCTATCAGAAGTAAAATAAACTAGCCCATTAGCTGAAACAGGCGATGGGCTATGCCCTCCAGGCAATCGCTCCTGCCATAGGCGCTCTCCACTCATAGAATCGAAACAACTCGCAATGCCACTATCCGCAACAATTAATAAATAGCGCCCTACAACTATGGGAGATGGCACGTATGCCGCACCTCTTGTGGTTCGCCATACTATATGCGTGCCTGTCACATTACCGACACCATCTGGGTTTATCGCTAAAATATGTCGCTCCGGATAACCGCCCGTTACAAAAACATATTCCCCATTGTAAACCATGGAGGCAACAAATTGTTCGGTCGGCCCATCTACAATCCAATGACGGCTTCCTGTCCGAGGATCATAACTTGCTACAGATAAACTGCCTGATAGAAGCATTTGTGTTCTGCCTTTAATCTCACGAATAATCGGGGTTACATAACTACGCGTTTTATTTTCACGAATTGTTCGCCATTTTTCTTTACCGGTATGCCGATCAAGCGCCACAAGATAGGCATCGCCATCATGGTCCCCATTAATTATGACAAAATCCTCGAATAAAAGGGGGCAAGAGTTAAATCCGTGCGCACTGACAAAATCACCAACATTGGTTTTCCATTTTTGTTGCCCCTTATAATCATACGCAGCAACAATAATCTTCCCAGGAGTTATCATTCGCTTGGACCCTACATTAGGCGCAATTACCTTTTCTCCTTCCGCCCGCATGAATGTAACATAAACCTGTTTACCATCTGTAGCAGGCGTGCCTGAAGCACGGCTATTCAGGCGATGAATCGACTCGGGTGATGATTGGACCACCAGCTCATCCCATAGAAGCCGGCCCGTATTTCGATCCAGGGACAATAAACGTCTTTCATTCTTCTCAGTTAAGCTAGTTGTAAGAAAAACTCGGTCGCCCCAGACTATAGGGGATGAATGCCCTTCACCTTGAATTGATTTCTTCCAAGCAATGTTTTTTGTATCACTCCACAGTTTTGGGACTATTTTCTCATTGCTAATCCCGTCCCCATTTGGGCCGCGCCAACCTGGCCAATTTTCTGCACTCAGAGTTACAATAGCAAAATACAGGGAAATAAAAATACGCACCCCGGAAGTCTAGTTAGCTGGATCTGGCGCACAAGAACAACTATGCGATTAGCCAAACTCAAAAAAATCTTCTTCTAATTTAAATTATTAGCATTTAATCCCTTAGCACCTGCTTCCTGCATAATTTTCCTGACAAAAATGTTTTTGAAATTGCATCGGATCGTTAAGCTGAAGGTGATGTCAGCCGGCAGGGTCAATTGATATAAATCTCTATTCTAACAAATACAAAAACCATCAATCAATATTATGCTTAGCCTTAGGATCTTTTTTGTTCACACCTTGATAATATGTACCGCACAAGCTGCGGTAAAAGGAAATTGGAAACGCCATATCATCTGGGAGGGGCTACACAACAATGTTGCCGTTGCCGCAGATTTCACCGGAGATGGTAAAATTGATGTGATAAGTAATGCTGGCAGTATAACTCGATTATTCGTAGCGCCAGACTGGAATCAGTTCACTATTGGTAGCCATAAGGATCACACTTTTATTCATGGTGAAACCTTTGATGTAGATAATGATGGCGATGCAGACTTCATAGGCGCGCGTTATCAGCCTGGGCTTATCGTGTGGTTCGAACAGCCAAACAAGAATTCAACAAGCACACTATGGAAGGCTCGTATTGCCGAGGACGAAATTATAGGTATCCATGGGGTCCTCAAAGCAGACGTCAATAACGATGGCAAACTTGATCTCCTCGCCAATAGCGCGCAGCCAAAAGGCAAGTTTCCCGATTCCGCCGTTTGGCTGGAAGCCCCAAAAAACCCTCTTAGCGAGGAACGCTGGACACGTCATGTGTTTGCCAAAAACGATGCCCCAGGCCTGAGCCATTACCTCGGGGCCGGAGATCTTAATGGTGACGGCCTTCTCGATATAACTCTTGCGGCCAAAGGAGGAACTCAAGATAAATTCGGAAAAGGCGAATGGTTCGCATGGTGGGAAGCAGGCAAAGATACTACGAAGCCTTTTAAAAAACATCTCTTACCTGGCAACCATCCCGGCGCTACAAATATCATGCCTGCCGATGTGAACAATGATGGCAGACTAGACATTATCGCTGGCCGCGGTCACGGCACTGGACTTATTTGGTATGAGAACCCCAAGTGGAATATTCACGACATTAACACCGACCTCATGTCACCGCACTGCCTACAGGTCGGAGACATTGATGGCGATGGCGACATCGATGCCATAACCTGCGCCTACGTCAGCCGAAAAGCCGCTTGGTTTGAGAATAACGGTAAAGGCAAATTCACCACACACATCATTCATAATGATCAAGCTGCCTACGATATCCGTCTTGTAGACATGGATACCGACGGCGATCTCGACGCCCTAATCGCAGGCCAGCAAAGTAAAAACATCGTGTGGTTCGAAAACCCGCTGCAGTAAAACAAAACCTCTGGCGAAAAACACGAGATGGTGGTAGCAGTGCGGGAGCTCATGAGGTTCTTTTATTGGTCTATTACGTGTGCTCT